>Ga0210040_10000909_pt1 | contig 47055 bp, 38 predicted proteins | sample CryGeyCG12114_NA_FD_185462 | JGI IMG/M metagenome (GOLD analysis project Ga0210040, IMG submission 185462) | Groundwater microbial communities from aquifer - Crystal Geyser CG19_WC_8/21/14_NA (SPAdes) (version 2) | ecosystem: Environmental > Aquatic > Deep subsurface > Groundwater | place: USA...
TCGGGTGGAGAGTGCTCGGGAGGCGGACGCGCGCTCGAGGCCCCGCTCGCGGGCGGCCGCGCGCAGGGCGAGGGCGTACCAGGGCGCGGCCGAGGCGGCCAGGGCGACGTGCCCGCGCGAGGGAGCGGGCACCCGGGGGAGGGCCGCCAGGGGCACGAGCGCCGGCGCCAGCAGCAGCCCCGCCCTGCTGCGCGCGGCGACGGCGCCGCCGACCGCCCCCAGCGCCCCGGCCACGACGACGCCGTAGAGCGCGTGGTGCACCCAGTGGACCCGGGAGGTGTCCACCAGCCGCAGCCCGACGGCCGCACCGAGGCCGCAGTTGGCCGCGTAGAGCGCGGCGGCGCCCGTGGCGGCCGCCCGGGCCGCCCTGCGCCGCGCGGGGGACGGAGTCACCTCGGCGTCAGCGCGGCGACTGGCCGTGGCGCACCTGGGGCTTCGGCAGCCGGCTGCGGCGGATCTGCAGCGCGCGCATGACGCCGTAGCGGACCGTGCCGAGGGGGACGTCGTCGCCGAAGCGCGCCGCGAGGCGCTTCTTCAGGTGCCGGTTGAGCAGGAAGCTGTCGACGACCACCGCGAGGACGACGAACCACAGCGCGAGCGTGGGGAAGAAGCCGTACTGCGCTGGTACGACGAAGGTCACGAGCACGAGCGCCAGCGCGGCGAAGAGCAGGTACTCGCCGACGTTGCGGCGGGCGTCGACGACGTCGCGGGTGAAGCGGCGCGCGGGCCCCTTGTCGCGGGGCGGGAGGTAGCGCTCCTCCCCGGAGTCCAGGGCCGCGCGCGTGCGACCCCGGTCCTCGCGCAGGCGCTCGCGGGACGCCCTCGCCGCGGCCTTGCGGTCGGTGACCACCAGGGGGCGGCGGCGCGCCGCCTCGGCGTGGCTGCGTCGCGGCGTCGGCCGTCCCTTGCCGACCACCACCACGGGGGCGGTCTCCTCCAGCGGGGGCGGCGAGGTCTTCCGGCGTCCGAGCACGTGCCGAGGATAGGTGGTCGCCCCCGGCGCCCTCCCCGCCCGCACCGGCTCGCCGCGTCCCCCGACCGGCCCGCCACCGCCGTCCCCGGCCCCGCCGACCTCCGCCCGGGCCTCGGTAGCGTCCCCCCATGGCCGCCCCCGACGTCCCCGCAGCCGAAGCCCCCGCAGCCGACGACCCCCCGCAGGTGCGGGCGCTGCGCGAGCGGGTCCACGCCCTGCTGCCCGCGGCGCGCCACGACCTGGAGGCGCTCGTGCGCGTGCCCGGCGTCTCCTCGTCGCCGGAGGCCGCCGGGGCGGTGGAGGAGAGCGCGCAGGCGGTCGCGGAGCTGCTGCGCGGCGCGGGGCTCCCCGAGGTCGAGGTCGTGCGGGCCCGCTGCGCCGACGGCTCGCCCGGCGCTCCCGCCGTGCTGGCCCGCCGGCCCGCGCCCGCGGGCGCCCCCACCGTCCTGCTCTACGCCCACCACGACGTCCAGCCCCCGGGGCGGGCGGAGGAGTGGACGTCGCCCCCCTTCGAGCCGCAGGAGCGCGGGGGACGGCTCTACGGCCGGGGGACCGCCGACGACAAGGCCGGCGTCGTGGCCCACGTCACCGCGCTGCGCGCGCTGCTGCCCTCGTGGGGCCCCGGCGAGGGCGTCGGCGTCGTCGTGCTCGTCGAGGGGGAGGAGGAGTCCGGCTCCCCCTCCCTGCCCGACCTGCTGGCCGCGGTCGGGGACCGGCTCGCCGCCGACGTCGTCGTCGTCGCGGACTCCGACAACTGGTCGGTGGACCGGCCGTCGCTGACCACGAGCCTGCGCGGGCTCCTGGAGCTCGAGGTCGGCGTCCGCACGCTCGACCACCCGCTGCACTCCGGCATCTACGGCGGCGCCGTCCCGGACGCGACGACCGCGCTGACGGTGCTGCTCGCCCGCCTGTGGGACGACGAGGGGGACCTCGCCGTCGAGGGCCTCGTGCGCACCGAGGCGGCCGACCTCCCCCGCACGGAGGAGGAGCTGCGGGCCGACGCGGGCCTGCTGGAGGGGGTGGCGCTGGTCGGGCGCGGGTCGCTGCTCTCGCGCACGTGGACCCGCCCGTCGGCGACCGTCGTCGCCACCGACGCCGTGCCGCTCGCGCAGGCGAGCAACACGCTCGCCGCGTCCGCGCGGGCCAAGCTCTCGGTGCGCCTGGCGCCGGGGCAGGACGTGGACGACGCCGAGCGCCTCGTCACCGAGCACCTGCGCTCGACCGTCCCCTTCGGCGCCCGCCTGGACGTCCGCCGGCTCGGGTCGGGGCGGCCCTTCGACGGCGCCGCGGGCCGCGCCGGCGCCGCGGACGTCGTCGCGACGGCGGACTGGGCGCTGTCCACCGCCTGGGGAGGGGCGCCCGTCGCCCACCAGGGGATGGGCGGGTCCATCCCGGTCGTCGCGGAGCTGCTCGACGTCCTGCCGGGTGCGACCGTCCTCGTGACGGGGGTGGAGGACCCCGACACCCGCGCCCACGGCGTCGACGAGTCCCTCTCCCTGCGGGTGCTCGAGGGCGCCTGCACCGCCGAGGCGCTCCTGCTCGCCCGGCTGGCGGGCGACCTCTAGCGGCGGCGCTCGGGCGCCGGGGGGCCGTCGTACCCTGGGGCCCCGGAACAGACCGGCCGCCGGCGCCGTTGGCGCGGGCGGGAGAACTCCCACGTCAGCTCGAGACCACGGCGCCCCCGGCGCCCGCAGTGCGGAGGCACACATGAGCACGCAGACCTCGGAGGCCACCACGACGTCGGCCGAGACCGCCGCAGCGCCCGCGAAGACCCACGGCGTCGAGCTGAGCACGCCGGCCATCGAGAAGGTGCGCAGCCTGCTCGACCAGGAGGGTCGCGTGGACCTGCGCCTGCGCGTGGCCGTCCAGCCCGGCGGCTGCTCGGGCCTGATCTACCAGCTGTACTTCGACGAGCGGACGCTGGACGGGGACGCGGTGCGCGACTACGACGGGGTCGAGGTCGTGGTGGACAAGATGAGCGTGCCCTACCTCGACGGCGCCACGATCGACTTCGCGGACACCATCGAGAAGCAGGGCTTCACCATCGACAACCCCAACGCCGGCAGCTCCTGCGCCTGCGGCGACTCCTTCAGCTGATCCGCCCGCTGGTCGTCGTCGGCGCCCCGCTGACCGCGCCGGGCCCGGGGTCCGCCGACGTCCGCCCCAGCGGCACCGCACGAGCCGTCGTCCCCGCCGGGGACGGCGGCTCGCCGCGTCTGCGGGGCGGGGCGTGACCCCGCCGCGGCACCGCCGCGGCCGGACGGCCGGAGCCCGGGGCGCCCCGGTGCCGGCGCGGGCGCCCCGCTCGGGCTGGGCGCCGGCCCTGGCCGGGGCGCTGGCGGGTGCGGAGGCCGGCGAGGACCTCGTCGCGACCGGGGCCGACCTCGCGCCCGACACCCTCCTCGACGCCTACGCGCTCGGTCTGTTCCCGATGGGGCTCGGCGGGGACGGGCGTCCGCCGCTGGGCTGGTGGTCGCCGGACCCGCGCGGCGTCCTGCCGCTCGACGGCTTCCGCGAGACCCGCTCGCTGCGCCGCTCGCGGCGCGCGCTGAGCACCACCGTGGACGAGGCCTTCGCCGAGGTGGTCGACGGGTGCGCGGACCCCTCGCGGTCCGGTCGCTGGATCACCGCGGAGGTGCGCGCGGCGTACCTGCGCCTGCACCGCTCGGGGCACGCCCACAGCGTGGAGACCCGGGACGCCTCGGGGGCCCTCGTCGGCGGTCTGTACGGCGTCGTCGTCGGTGGGCTGTTCGCCGGCGAGTCGATGTTCTCCCGGGCGACGGACGCCTCGAAGGCGGCGCTGGCGGCGCTGGTGGACCTCCTGCGCGACGACGGCGCGGACGGCGCGGGGCGCGTGCTCGACGTGCAGTGGCGCACGGACCACCTGGCCTCCCTCGGCGTCGTGGAGATCCCCCGGGCCGAGTACCTGCGGCGCCTGGGAGCGGCAGTCGCCCTCCCCGCGCCCCCGGCGCTCGGCGGCCCCCGGCGCGCGTGAGCCGCGCAGGCGGTGGGGCGGGCCGACGGCGCCGCGGAGCGCCGCCACCCGGCTCGGGTCGAGGGGGCGCGCCGCGGGCCCGGCCCGCCTCACCCGTCGGAGGGGCGGGGGGTAGCCTTCGGGCGTCATCACCACTGCTCGGCGCCAGGCCCACCGGGGCTGCGGGGCCGACGGACCCGGAAGGCCGATGGTGCGCCCGACCGCCACGAAAAGCTCCCGCCGCAGGACCACCGTCCTGCTCGGCGGGCTCGCCGCGACGGCCCTGCTCACGGCGGGGTGCTCCGCCCAGGAGCTCTCCACGGGGTGGTTGCCGAGCACGCGCGGGACGACCGACGAGACCGGCCGCATCATCACCCTGTGGAACGGCTCCTGGATCGCCGCGCTGGTCGTCGGCGTCCTGGTCTGGGGCCTGACCCTGTGGTGCGTGGTGGCCTACCGCCGCCGCAAGGACGAGGTCGGCCTGCCGGCGCAGCTGCGGTACAACGTGCCGCTGGAGATCCTCTACACCGTCGTCCCGCTGATGATGGTCGGCGTCCTCTTCTTCTACACGTTCCGCGACCAGCGGGAGATCGAGTCGATCGCGGAGAACCCGGACGTGGAGATCGGCGTCGTCGGCAAGCAGTGGGCGTGGGACTTCAACTACGTCACGGACGACGTCTACGAGACCTCGACCCAGGTGGACCTCGACGCCGAGGGCAACCCGGTCAGCCAGATCCCCACCCTGTACCTGCCGGTGGGCGAGACGGTGACGTTCGAGCTCACGTCGCGGGACGTGATCCACTCCTTCTGGGTCCCGGGCTTCCTGTACAAGAAGGACATGATCCCCGGCCGCGAGAACTACGTGAGCCTGACCCCGCTCGAGACGGGCGTCTTCGAGGGCAAGTGCGCGGAGCTCTGCGGCCAGTACCACTCGGAGATGCTCTTCCGCGTCGCGGTCGTCGACCGGGACGAGTACGACGCGCAGATGGACGCGCTGCGCGACGCCGGCCAGACCGGTCAGCTGGGCCGTGATCTGGACAAGACCACGTCCGACGGGACCATCAGCGCCGTCGAGGTCGAGGAAGGGCAGGGATGACCACCTATTTCGAGGCGGCCGGTGCGCACGAGGCCGCCGCCACCAGCTCGCGCCAGTCGGTGGGGCGGGTGTCCGAGCGCAGCCTCGGGCGGGCCGTGGTCTCGTGGATCACCTCCACCGACCACAAGACCATCGGCTACCTGTACCTGACGACCTCGTTCTTCTGGTTCCTGGTGGCCGGCGTGATGGCGCTGATCATCCGGGCGGAGCTCTTCGAGCCCGGCATCCAGATCGTGCAGAACAAGGAGCAGTACAACCAGCTCTTCACGATGCACGGCACGATCATGCTGCTGATGTTCGCGACGCCGCTGTTCATCGGCTTCGGCAACATCATCGTGCCGCTGCAGATCGGTGCTCCCGACGTCGCCTTCCCGCGGCTCAACATGTTCTCGTTCTGGCTGTTCGCCTTCGGCGGGTTCATGGTGTTCATGGGCTTCTTCGTGCCGGGCGGGGCGGCGTCCTTCGGCTGGTTCGCGTACGCACCGCTGAGCAGCCAGGCCTACTCGCCGGGGGTCGGCGGGGACCTGTGGGTCTTCGGCCTGGCGATGCAGGGCTTCGGCACCATCCTCGGTGGCGTCAACTTCATCACGACGATCATCTGCATGCGCGCCCCGGGCATGACCATGTTCCGGATGGCGCTGTTCACCTGGAACATCCTGCTGACGTCGGTCCTGGTCATCATGGCGTTCCCGCCCCTGGCGGCGGCGCTGCTGGCACTCGGGGCGGACCGCCGGCTGGGCGCGCAGGTCTTCGAGGCCGAGAACGGCGGCGCCATCTTGTGGCAGCACCTGTTCTGGTTCTTCGGCCACCCCGAGGTCTACATCATCGCGCTGCCGTTCTTCGGCATCGTGACGGAGATCTTCCCGGTCTTCAGCCGCAAGCCCATCTTTGGCTACAAGGGCCTGGTGTTCGCGACCATCTCGATCGCCGGCCTGTCCGTGACCGTCTGGGCGCACCACATGTACGTCACCGGCGCGGTGCTGCTGCCCTTCTTCGCCTTCATGACGATGCTCATCGCCGTGCCCACCGGGGTGAAGTTCTTCAACTGGATCGGCACGATGTGGCGGGGCTCCATCACCTTCGAGACCCCGATGCTCTGGGCGATCGGGTTCCTCGTCACCTTCCTGTTCGGCGGCCTGACCGGCGTCATCCTGTCGAGCCCGCCGCTGGACTTCCACCTCTCCGACAGCTACTTCGTGGTGGCGCACTTCCACTACGTCGTCTTCGGCACGGTCGTGTTCGCCATGTTCGCCGGCTTCTACTTCTGGTGGCCGAAGTTCACCGGCACGATGCTCGACGAGAAGCTCGGCAAGATCCACTTCTGGCTGCTGTTCGTCGGCTTCCACGGCACGTTCCTCATCCAGCACTGGCTGGGCGTCATCGGCATGCCGCGCCGCTACGCCGACTACCTGGCCACGGACGGCTTCACCGGCATGAACCAGGTGTCGACGATCTTCTCGTTCCTGCTGGGCCTGTCGATCCTGCCGTTCCTCTACAACGTCTACAAGACGTGGCGCACCGCGCCCCGCGTCATCGTGGACGACCCGTGGGGCTACTCCCGATCGCTGGAGTGGGCGACGTCGTGCCCGCCGCCGCGGCACAACTTCACCGCCATCCCGCGGATCCGCTCGGAGTCGCCGGCCTTCGACCTCCACCACCCCGAGGTCGCGGCCGCCACGGCCACCACGCCCGACCGCACCACCCTCGACCGGCTCTACGGCGAGGCGGACCTGTCTGGTGAGCCCCAGGGGAAGAACGACGCATGAGCATCGAGACCAAGCTCTTCTTCAGCGGCGTCTTCGTCTTCGTCCCGGTCGGCGTGATCTACGCGCTCCTGACGGGGGGAGAGGCCGTGGGCACCACCGGGCTCCTGCTCACCGGCGGCCTCGCCGGCATGGTCGGCGGCTACCTGTGGCTCACCGCCCGGCGGATCGACCCGCGCCCCGAGGACGACCCCCAGGCGCACATCAGCGAGGCCGCGGGGGACCAGGGCTTCTTCAGCCCGTGGTCCTGGTGGCCGCTGCCCCTGGCGCTGTCGGCGTTCGTCATCTTCTTCGGCGTCGCCGTCGCGTGGTGGCTGACCTTCATCGGCGCGGCGATGGCGGCGCTGTCCCTCGTGGGCTTCGCCTTCGAGCACTACCGCGGACGCTTCGCCCACTGAGTCCCCGCCGGCGTCGCCGGCCGACCCCGACGACGGCGCCCCACCGCGTGGTGGGGCGCCGTCGTCGCGTGCGGCACCAGCCGCCGGCGCGGCGGTCGACGACGACGGTGCCCGCCCGCCCGCGCCCGGACCAGCTCCGGTGGTGCATCGGCTCCACGACGACAGGGCAGGGCGGCCCGAGCATCGCCGAGGACGGCACGAGGAACCGGGACGAGGGCCCGGCGCAGGAGGCCGTGGACTCGCTCTGCCTCCGGGTGGACTCGTCGGCATGGTGCTGGGTCTCCTGCTGGCTCGGCAGGCGTGCACGTCCCGTGCCGGAGCGCACGTCCTGCGCGACGTCCGCGGCGACGCCGTCCACCCCTCGCCGCCCCTGCTCCACGAGCTCGGCTCGCCGAACACGTGCTCGCCCCGCCCCGCCAGGGGGCCCCGTCGGGCCGTCAGACGGACGACGGCGCGGCTTCCCCGTCCCTCCACTCCGGGCGCCCTGCTCGGGTGCTTCTCCCCGTCGTGCTGGTGCCGCAGCGGGACCCGCTCGACCTCCTCGCGAGCTGCCGATCGGGCTGCGCCACGACGCCGAGGTCATCGGGCAGGGGCACGACGACGGTGCCGTGGCCGGCGCGGTGCAGCACGCCGGACGGCAGGAGCCGTGCGGCGCGCGCCCCGTCGACCGTGGCGTCGGAGGAGGGCATCCCGGGTACGGGCGGGCGCCGAGCGTGGTGCCCGGAGCCCAGCACGAGCACGGACCTCCTGTGCTCCCGGTCGCCGCGGCCGTGGCCGCCGCGGCCCAGGAGGAGGAGCAGGCGGTGCCGGGCCCCGGCAGCGGCGTCCGTGCGCCCGCAGGGCCGCGGCGCTCCCGAGCTGCTGGCGGTGCGGAGGGACCGGAGGCCGCGCCGGCCCTGCCAGGGCTCCTGCTCCTCGGGAACGCGGCGCACGCCACGTTCCCCGTCGCCGGCGTGGGGGGCGGGGTCGACGAGGGGACCGGTGCACCCTCGCGATCGGCCCTCCGCCGTCCAGGACGCCGCGGCGCTGCCCGGCTGCGGGAAGCACGAGTGCGTGCGGGGGAGCGCCAGCCCGACCGACCTGGCTCGCGTGCGCCGCGGCTGTCTGGTCCCACCGTCGCGGTGCAGCTCCCCCATCGCAGGTGCCGCGACGCCTCCTCGCCCTCGCGCTCACCGGCGAGGGCATCCGCGCCACCCCCGAGCGACGCCGGTGGGCCACCCGCACGCCGCCGGAGCGCGGGTGGGCCACCCGGACACGCCACAGCGCCCCTCCCGCAGGGGGAGGGGCGCTGTCGTGGTGCGCGTGGTGCGGTGGGCGTCATCTCCTCGACCGGGAGACCGCCTCCGGGATCACGGGCCGGAAGTCAGCTCCCGGCGCTCGGCCTCGGAGCCGGTGGGCTGCTCGAGAGCCTCCAGCCCGCCGTGGTGCTGCGCGGCGGCGAGCTCACGGGGGGTCACCGGCTCCACGCGGTCCTCGAAGAAGAAGTTCGAGAGGTTCGCGCGGAAGCGGTGGACGGCCGACGGCTTGCTGCCGTCCTGGTGGGCCTTGGGCGGGATCGCCAGCGGCCGGTACGTCTCGTGCTGGACCAGGAGCCACCGGTCGGTCTCGGTCAGCGGCTCGTGCACCTCGAAGTACTCGCCGTCGGCGGTGCGGACCACGCGACCCGTCTCGTGGCCGTGGAGCGCCAGCTCGCGGTCCTTGCGCTGCAGCGACATGCAGATCCGCTTGGTGACGACGAAGGCCACGGGCGGGAGCACGAAGAACAGCACCCGCAGGAGCCACGTGAGGTCGTTGATCGACATCCTGAAGGCGACCGCCATCAGGTCGTTGCCCGCCGCCGCCCACATGACGCAGTAGGAGGTGATGGCCATGACGCCGATCCCGGTGCGGACCGGGGCGTTGCGCGGGCGGTCGAGCAGGTGGTGCTCGCGGTTGTCGCCGGTCACCCACTGCTCGAAGAACGGGTAGGCGAGCAGGGCCACGACCATCAGGCCGGGCACCACCAGCGAGGGCAGGAACACGTTGAGCGACAGCGTGAAGCCGGCGAGGGTGAACTCCGGCTGGCCCGGCATCAGCCGGAGCAGCCCGTCCACGAAGCCGATGTACCAGTCCGGCTGGGTGCCGGCCGACACCGGTGAGGGGTCGTACGGCCCGTAGTTCCAGATCGCGTTGATCGACACCAGCCCGGAGATGAGGATGATGACGCCGAACACGATGAAGAAGAAGCCCCCGGCCTTCGCCGCGTAGACGGGCAGCAGGGGGAAGCCCACCACGTTGTCGTTGGTGCGGCCGGGGCCGGGGTACTGGGTGTGCTTGTGCGCCACGACCAGCGCCAGGTGCATGACGATCGTCGCGAGGATGATCCCGGGCAGCACGAACACGTGGAGGATGTACAGGCGCGGGATGATCGTCTCGCCGGGGAACTCGCCCCCGAAGAGGAAGAAGACGATGTACGTGCCGACCACGGGGATGGCCAGGATGACACCCTCGATGATCCGCAGGCCGTTGCCCGACAGGAGGTCGTCGGGCAGCGAGTAGCCGGTGAAGCCCTCGGCCAGCGCCAGGACGGCGAGCACCACGCCCAGCACCCAGTTGAACTCGCGCGGCTTGCGGAAGGCGCCCGTGAAGAACACGCGGAGCATGTGCACGACGATGGCGGCGACGAAGATCAGGGCCGACCAGTGGTGCACCTGCCGCATCAGCAGGCCGCCGCGGATGTCGAACGAGAGGTTGAGCGAGGAGGCGTAGGCGTCGGACATCGTCACGCCGTACATCGGCGCGTACGAGCCCTCGTACGTCACGAGCGTCATGCTCGGCACGTAGAAGAGCGTGAGGAACGTGCCGGAGATCAGGAGGATGACGAAGCTGTAGAGCGCGATCTCCCCGAGCATGAACGACCAGTGGTCGGGGAAGACCTTGCGGGCGAAGCCCTTGACGAGGCGGGCCGCCCCGAAGCGCTCGTCGAAGTAGTCAGCGGCGCCGGCGGACAGGCGGGCGGTGCGGCTGGTGGACGTGTAGGCAGCGGTGCTGCCGGCGGGCGTGCTCATCCGCGCTCCCAGTAGCTCGGTCCGGGCGGTTCGAGGAAGTCGCTGCGCGCCACGAGGTACCCCTCGTCGTCCACCGTGATGGGCAGCTGGGGGAGCGCGCGCTTGGCCGGTCCGAAGATGACCTTGCAGTGCTGCGTCAGGTCGAAGGTGGACTGGTGGCAGGGGCACAGCAGGTGGTGCGTCTGCTGCTCGTAGAGGGCGACCGGGCACCCGACGTGGGTGCAGATCTTCGAGTACGCGTAGATGCCGTCGACGTCCCAGCCCTCGCGCTCGGCGTCGTACTGCACGACGCCGGGGTCGACGCGCATGATCAGGACGGCCGCCTTGGCCTTCTCGTCGAGGAAGTGCTCGCTCTCGTAGAGGTTCTCCGGGATCACGTGGAAGGCGGACCCCACGGTGACGTCCGCCGCGAGGATCGGCTCCGCGGACGGGTCCAGGGCCAGGCGCACCCCCTCGTCCCAGAGCGTCTCGGCGAGGGCGTCGCCCGGCAGGGGGCCGAGGTCGCGGAGCAGCACGACGGCGGGCAGCGGCGCGAGCGCCGCGGCGCCGACGAGGCCGCCGAGGACGAAGGGGCGCCGGCCGAGGCCGGACTCCTGGCCGCCCTGCACCATGATCGCGGCGGCGTCGTCGCGCTCCTCCTGCGTGCCGCGCTGGGGGTGGCGCTCGTCGAACATCTCCGTGTCCGGCATGAGGGTCTTCGCCAGGTGCACCGCCGCGGTGCCGATGAAGAAGATCCCCGTGCCCAGGCCGAGACCGAGCGTGATGTTGCTCAGCTGCAGGGTGCCGAAGGTGCCGTCGAGGGGGACCGCGAAGTAGGCGACGATGAAGAAGATCGTCCCGAGGGCGGACAGGCCGAGCATGGCGAGCACCTGGTGCTCGGCGCGCTTGGCCGCGCGGGGGTCGACGTCGGCGTTCCGGTGGCGGTGGGCCGGCAGGCCCGGGTTCCGGAAGCGGACCGGGGTGCGGCCCCCGTCCGGCTCGTCGGCGGCCGTCTGGCCCGAGTTGGAGAGCTGGATGTCGCTCATGAGGACTTCGCCCCCAGCCAGACCGCGCAGCCGATGAGCAGCACCATCGCGCCGACCCAGACGAACAGGCCCTCGGTCACCGGGCCGATGGAGCCCAGCGACCAGCCCCCCGGCGAGGGGGTGGTGTTGACCTCGTCGAGGTAGCTGATGATCTGCTGCTTCTCCTCGGGGCTGATGTTGTCGTCGTTGAAGACGGGCATGGACTGCGGGCCCGTCTGCATCGCCTCCCAGATGTGCCGGTTCTCGGTGTCCGAGGTGATGGGGGGTGCGTACTTGCCCTGCGTGAGGGCACCGCCGGACCCGACCACGTTGTGGCACATGGCGCAGTTGATGCGGAAGAGCTCGCCGCCGGTGGCGATCGCCTCCGGGTCGTCGAGGGCCTCGACCTCCCCGGGCTCGGGGATGGCCGGCCCGGGCGCGAGGGCGGCGACGTAGGCGGCGAGGTCGGCGACGTCCTGGTCGTCGAAGACCACCGGCTTCTGCGGCGCCTGCGGGGCCTGCTGGGCGAGCGGCATGCGCCCGGTGGCCACCTGGAAGTCGACCGCGGAGGCGCCGACGCCGATGAGGCTGGGACCGCCGGTCCCGCCCTGCGCCTGCAGCCCGTGGCAGGTGGCGCAGTTGGCGAGGAAAAGGTCCTGCCCGCGGTCGGCGTCGCCGAGGGCGTCCTCGACGGTCGGCGCGATGCTCGCGTCGGCGCGGTCCGGGACCAGCGCCGTGTAGGCGGCGCCCGTCACCAGCAGGGCCATCAGCAGCAGCAGCGCCGTGGCGGCGGGGTGGCGCCGACGGGCGGCGAGGGTTCTCACGTCCTGGGCTTCCTCACGCTCGGGGTGCGGTGCCGAGCCGCCGGGAGGGCGGCCGGGCGGTGGGTCGTGGTGCCGGGCGGCGTCGTCGCGGTGGTCACCGGATGATGTAGATGACGAAGAAGAGCCCGACCCAGACGACGTCGACGAAGTGCCAGTAGTACGACGTCACGATCGCGGCGGTGGCCTCGTGGTGGCCGAAGCGCCGGGCGGCGAAGGCGCGGGCGATGATGATGCAGAACGCGAGGAGGCCGCCCGTGACGTGCAGCCCGTGGAACCCGGTCGCCAGGTAGAAGACCGAGCCGAACGCCGTGCTCGAGATCGTGACGCCCTCGCTGACCAGGGTCCCGTACTCCCAGACCTGGCCGGCGATGAACATCGCGCCCATCACGAACGTGACCACGTACCACTCGACCATCCCCCAGCGGGCGACGTTCAGGTGGCCGCCCAGCCGGTAGGGCTGGAACCGCTCGGCGGCGAAGACGCCGAGCTGGCAGGTGATCGAGCTCGACACGAGGATGCCCGTGTTGATGGCGGCGAACTGACCGTCCAGCAGCGGCGCCTGCTCCGCCCACAGGCCGGGGGCCGTCGCGCGGATCGTGAAGTACATGGCGAACAGCCCGGCGAAGAACATCAGCTCGCTGGACAGCCAGACGATCGTCCCGACCGAGACCATGTTCGGCCGGTTGACCGTGGCGTGGCCGACGGCCGTGGGGACTGCGGTCTCGGAGGTCACGGGACGAGTATGGACGACGCCCGCGCGCGCCACGCGGGGGGTGCGCGCGTGTCGTCGAGCACACCCCGATCGTTACGCTCGCGCGAGCGGTGCGGCCCCTCGGCGGGGCTCCGCCGCGCCGGGCCGACGGGCCCGGCCCACCCCCTCAGGAGGCCGTCCCGGGCCCCTCGACCGGTCGCCACCGCTCCCTGCGGGAGCGCGCGGCGACGCAAGGAGCGATGTGGTGCCGTCCGCTGCCAGCGCCCCCTCGTGGCGCGACCTGACCGCCCGCCTGCTCGCCGGCGAGGACCTCGCGGCGGAGGAGACGGCCTGGGCGATGGGCGAGGTGATGGCCGGCGCCGCGCCCGCGGTGCCGCTGGCCGGCCTGCTCGTGGCGCTGCGGGCCAAGGGCGAGTCGGTCGCCGAGCTCACCGGTCTGGCGGACGCCATGCTCGAGGCCGCCGTCCCGCTGGCCGTGCCCGGGCGCTGCCTCGACGTCGTGGGCACCGGGGGGGACCTCGCCAGCACCGTGAACCTGTCGACGATGGCCGCCGTGGTCGCCGCCGGTGCGGGGGAGCGCGTGGTCAAGCACGGCAACCGGGCGGCGTCGTCGGCGTGCGGGACGGCGGACGTGCTCGAGGAGCTGGGCGTCCGGCTGGACGTGCCCCCGGCGCGCGTGGGCGAGATCGCGGCGGAGGTGGGCATCACCTTCTGCTTCGCGCCGGTGTTCCACCCCTCGATGCGCCACGCCGCGCCCGTGCGGCGGGAGCTGGGCGTGCCGACGGCGTTCAACCTGCTCGGGCCGCTGACCAACCCGGCGCAGCCCGCGGCCAGCGCGATCGGCGTGGCCGACGCGCGGATGGCGCCGCTGGTCGCCGGCGTCCTCGCCGCACGGGGGCGCGACGCCCTGGTCGTCCGCGGCGGCGACGGCCTCGACGAGCTCACGACCACCGCGGCGTCGGTCGTCTGGTGGGTCCGCCGGGACGTCGAGCGGGAGGGCTGGGCCGTGCACGAGGTCGTGCTCGACGCGGCCGACCTCGGGCTGGCGCGCGCTCGACCGCAGGACCTGCGCGGCGGCGGTCCGCGGGAGAACGCCGCGGTGGTGCGCGACGTGCTCGCCGGCCGCCGAGGGCCCGTGCGCGACGCCGTCGTGCTCAACGCGGCGGCCGCCCTGGTGGCCGCCGAGGGCGGCGGCGGTGACCTGCACGAGCGCATGGTCGGCGGCCTCCAGCGGGCCGCCGCCTCGGTGGACTCCGGCGCCGCCGCCGACGTCCTGGACCGCTGGGTGGTCGCCTCGCGGTCCTAGCCGCGGCGCCCACCGTCCGGTCGGCCCCCGCGTCCGGCCGAGCGGCGTCAGCCCTCGAGGCCGAGGTCGAAGGCCTGGTCGAGGTCGTGGCGGGAGTAGGTGCGGAAGGCGATGTGGGTGCGGGTGCGGACCACGCCCGGCACCTTGCTGATGCGGTCGGCGATCGCGTCCGCGAGGTCCTCGTGGCGGTGCGCCCGGACGACGGCGACGAGGTCGACGTCGCCGGTGACCGAGTACACCTCCGTCACGTCCGGGAGGTCGGCGATCTCCGCCGCGGCCTCGGGGATGCGGTCGGCGGCGGTGTCGACGAGCACGATGGCGGTGATCACGGGCGTCTCCGGGGGTCGGGGTGCGTGGGCGGGGCGGCGTCCGCGGGGCGGTGTCCGCGGGGAGCCGGTGCGCCGGACCGGCGGGGCGCGGCACCCAGCGTGCCGCCGCCAGGGCGGTGCGTCGAGCGGGCCGCGGAGCGCGCCGGGGCTGGAGAGGAGAGGTGGTCGCGCCGAGGTCCGGTGACTCAGTCTCTACCTGAGGGCGAAGGCCGGGGCGGAGGCTCGTCCTGGAGCGCCCCAGCGGTGGAGCCGCCCTCGAGCAGGTCGTCCAGGTCATCCGCCGGCAGGGGCAGGCGCAGGCGCTGCAGCATCCCGACCGCTCCGTGCCGCGGGCTCGCCCACGTGCCGTCCAGCTCCACGAGGCGCACGCCCTCCTGCTCCAGCCAGCGCACGACGAGCTCGGTCTCGCCCACGAGCGCCGCCGGGGCCGGCAGGGCCGGGGGCTCCACCACCTCGCCGGTGGCCTGCAGGGAGCGCACGACGGCCAGGGGGTCGGTGCCCGCGAGGGCCACCGCGGTGCCGGCCAGGCGGCCGTGGCGCACCAGCACGACCTCCCAGCCCCCGCCCGCGTCGAGCGGGCGGCGACGGGCGGCGACGAGCTCGGCCGCTCCCGCGAGCGGGGCCAGGCGGGAGTGGGCTCCGGCGGCGCCGAGGTAGGCGAGCAGCCGGTCGCGGTGCGTCGCGGCCTCCTCGAAGCGCTCGGCGGCGGCTGACTCCGCCGCGCGGCGCAGGCCCGCCTCGACGACCGAGCGCGGGTCGCCCGCCAGGGCGTCGCGGACGCCGGTGACGACCAGCGCGTACTCCTCGCGGCTCTGGGCCCCCGTGCAGGGGGCACCGCAGCGCCCGAGCTCGGCGAGCGCGCAGGCGCTGGCGCCCGGGGCGGGGCGCGCGGGCAGCCGGCCGGTGCACCGGCGCAGCGGGTGGGCCTCGTGCAGCGCCTCGACCGCGAGCTCGGCGGTGCGGGCGCTGCGCACCGGCCCGAGGTAGGTGGCGCCGTCGGCGGCCACCCGCCGCACGACGGAGACCCGCGGGAAGGCCTCGTCGGTCAGCTTCAGCCACCGACCGCGGTCGGGCCGGGTGGACCGGCGGTTGTAGGCCGGTCGGTGCTCGGCGATCAGGCGCAGCTCGCGCACCGCCGCCTCGAGGGGCGTGGGGCACACGACGGGCACGACGCGCGCCGCGCGGGTGACCATCTGGTCCATCCGCGCCCGTGTCTCGCCGGCCGTGAAGTACGAGCGGACCCGGCGACGGATGTCGCGCGAGGTGCCCACGTAGAGGACCTCGCCGAGGCCGTCGAGGAAGAGGTAGACCCCGGGCGCCGAGGGGAGCCCCTCGGCCAGGTGGCGCCGGGACCGGCGGCGGGGCTGCAGCCGGGACCCCGCGCGCAGCTGGTCGCGCAGGTCCTCCAGGGTCCGCACGCCGACGCCGCCGAGGCGCCCCAGCAGCGCGTGCAGGACGTCGACCGTGGCGCGGGCGTCGTCGAGCGCCCGGTGGGTGGGCGTGGTGGCCGCGCCGAGGTGCTGCGCGAGCGTGGCGAGCTTGTGGTCGCGCACCTCGTCACGGGCGAGCACGGCGCGCGAGAGCGCCACCGTGTCGACGACCTCGTTGCCCGGCCAGGCGCGCCCGCTGCGCGCGCCGGCCGCGCGCAGGAAGCCGGTGTCGAAGGCGGCGTTGTGGGCGACGAGCACGGCGTCGCCGACGAACTCCCAGAAGGCGGGCAGGACCTGCTCGACCGTCGGGGCGGCCACGAGCATCGCGTCGCTGATGCCGGTGAGGACGGTGATGAGCGGGGGGACCGGGCCGCCGGGGTCGACGAGCGTGGACATCTCCCCCAGCACCTCCCCGCCGCGCACCTTGACCGCGCCCACCTCGGTGATGGCGCACGTGCGCGCCGAGCCCCCGGTGGTCTCCAGGTCGACGACGACGAAGGTGACGTCGTGCAGCGGGGTGCCCAGGTCGTCCAGCGAGGTCTGCACGGGCGCGCCGACCGGGCGGCGCCCGGCGCCCGTGGCGGGTGCCGCCGGGCGGGCGCGGTCGGGCGCGGGAGCCGGCGCAGGAGGCGGGGCGGGAGGGGCGGCGTGCATGGGGCGGACGGTAGGGGCGCCCCCCGACAGGGCCGGGACGCCGCCCGCTCCGGGCTGCGGCACCCGCCGCCGGACGGGCGTTGTCGGGGGTCGTCCCTAGCGTCCGGAGGGCCGGTCGGGGAGGTCCTCGACCGCCGCCTCAGGGAGGGAGTCCCCATGATCGTCGACTGCGACGGCTGCGCGGTGCGCGGCCCGGCGTGCTCGGACTGCGTCGTCAGCGTGCTGCTCGGGATGCCGTCGGTCCGCCAGGAGCCGGCCCGTGCCCCCGGCACCGCCCCGGACGGGAGGGCCGTCGGCGCGGCGGGCGACCTCGACGAGGCCGAGCGCGCCGCTCTCGGGGTGCTGGCCGGGTCGGGGCTTGTCCCGCCGCTGCGCCTGGTCCCCCTCGGGCCTCCGGACGGCGGTGCCTACGATGCCGGCCGTGGGGGAGCGACCAGGGCCGGCTGAGCTCCCCGGCCCGGCTGGGCTCCCCGGCTCCTCGCCGGGACGACGCGGTCGCGCGGGCGTCGTCGCCGTGGCGCTGGCCACCGCGCTCGTCGCGAGCGGGTGCCAGGGCACGGCCGCGCCGAGGACCCCGGTGCCTCCGGCCGGCAGCGCGACGACGGCCACGGCCGAGGTGCAGGACCCCGAGCGCGAGGGAGCTCTCCAGCGGCTCCTGGACGTCCGCGCCGGCGCCGTGCTGGCCGGGGACGTCGACGGGGTGCTCGCGACCACCGACCCCGCGGCCACCGACTTCCGCGCGCGGCAGACCCTGACGGCTCGGGGGCTGGAGCGCGTGCCCCTGGAGACCTGGTCCTACGAGGTGGTGGGCGAGGGGCCCGACCTCGGTGACGGCCGTCGCGCCGAGCTCGGGCAGGACGCGTGGGTGGCCGACGTCGTGCTGTCCTACCGCGTCGCCGGGGTCGACCCGGTCGAGCAGCGGCGCCCGCAGTCCCTCACGGTCGTCCGGCGCGACGGGCGCTGGCTGCTGGCCGACGACGCCGACGGCCCCGGCCGCCCGGACCTGTGGGACCTCGGGCTGGTCGACGTCGTCGAGGGGCGGCGCACGCTGGTCGTCGGCACGGCGGAGCGCGCCGTGCTCGAGCATCAGGCGGAGCTGGGGGACGCCGCGGCCGAGCGGGTCGACGCCGTCTGGGGCACCGGCTGGCCGCGCCGCACGGTGGTGCTCGTGCCGGCCGACCAGTCCCAGCTGGCGCGCGTCCTCGGTCGGGACGACGAGGACGGCCTGGCGCAGGTGGCCGCGCTGACCACCGGCGCCGACCGCTCGTCCGGCTCCCCGGGCGCCGCCGGGGCCGTCGACCGCGTGCTCGTCAACCCCGCAGGGCTGGCGGTGCTCTCCGACGTCGGGCGCGGCGTCGTCCTCACCCACGAGACCACCCACGTCGCCGTGCGCGCCGGGGCGGCCGCGGACCCGCCCCTGTGGCTCTCCGAGGGCTTCGCCGATCTCGTCGCCTACTCCGGCGAGGCGGACCTGCCGCCGCGCGTGGTGGCGCAGGACCTGCTCGCCGCCGTGCGCGACGGGCGCGGCCCGAGCGCCCTGCCCGACGAGGCGGACTTCGACGCCACGCGCGGCGACATCGCACCGGCGTACTCCGGGGCCTGGCTGGCGGCGCGCACCGTCGAGCAGCGCTACGGCCGCCCCGCGCTGCTCCAGCTCGTGCGCGCCACCACCGGGCGCGCGTCCGTCGACGGCCCGGACGGGCAGGGGCGCGAGCCCGGCGCGGACCCGGTGCCGCTGGCCGCGGCCGTGCCCCAGGTGCTGGGCGTCGACCTGGCCGTGCTGCAGAGCCAGTGGCTCGAGGACCTCTCGTCCCTCGCCGCCGAGGCCGGCTGACGTGGGGCCGGCTGACGTGGGGGCGGCTGACGTGGGTCCGGTCGGGGCGGGTCCGGTCGGGGCGGGTCCGGTCGGCGCGGGCCCCGCGGGCGGGGGGCGGCTCCTCGTCGTGACGAACGACTTCCCGCCGCGGACGGGCGGCATCGAGTCGTTCGTGCTGGCCGTGGCCTCCCGGCTGCCCGCCGACGAGGTCGTCGTCCACACGGCGCGGCAGGCGGGGGACGCCGAGCACGACGCGAAGCTGCCGTTCCCGGTGGTCCGGGACCCGGCGCGCCTGCTGGTGCCGACCCCGGGGGTGGTGCGGCGGGTCGCCGCCACGGCGCGCGCCCACGGCTGCGACCGCGTGTGGTTCGGCGCCGCCGCGCCGCTGGCCCTGATGGCCCCGGCCCTGCGGCGGGCCGGCGCGCGCCGCGTGGTCGCGACGACGCACGGCCACGAGACCTGGTGGTCGAGCCTGCCCCTGGCGCGCACGGCGCTGCGCGCCATCGGCGAGCGCGTCGACGTGCTCACGGCGCTGGGGCCCTGGTGCGCCGGGCGCATCGCCCGTCCGCTCGGTCCCCGCGGTCGCGCCAGGCTCCAGCGCCTCGTGCCGGGTGTCGACGCCTCGGTCTTCCGGCCGGGGGCGGGGGAGGGGGCTGTGCGCCGCGAGCTCGGGCTGGAGGGCCGGCCGGTGGTCGTCTGCGTCTCGCGCCTGGTGGCGCGCAAGGGCCAGGACGTCCTCGTGCGCGCGATGCCGTCGGTCCTCGCGCAGGTGCCCGACGCGCTGCTGCTCGTCGTCGGGGACGGCCCCGCGCGGCGACGGGTCGAGCGCCTGGTGCGGCGGCTGGGCGTCCGGGACTCCGTCGTCCTCACCGGGCGCGTGCCGTGGGAGCGGACGGCGGAGCACTACGCCGCCGGAGACGTCTTCGCCATGCCCACGCGCACGAGGCTGCTCGGGATGGAGCCCGAGGCCCTGGGCATCTGCTACCTGGAGGCGGCGGCCACCGGCCTGCCCGTCGTCGTCGGCGACTCCGGCGGCGCCCCCGACGCGCTCCTGCCCGGGCGGACGGGGGTCGTCGTCGACGGCCGTGACGTCGCCGCTGTCGCGGCAGCGGTGGTGGAGCTGCTGCGCGACCCCGAGCGGGCCCGCGCCTGGGGCGCCGAGGGTCGGCGCTGGGTGACCGCCGACTGGTCGTGGGACGGGCAGGTGGAGCGGCTGCGCGGCTTCCTGGACCCGACCCGGCCGGTGCCCCGCGGGGACGACCCCGCACTGGGCCTCCCGCCGCGCTGACCGATGGCTCGCGGGCGGACGGTCAGGACGAGTAGAGCTGCTCCACCTGGTCGGCGTGGTCGCGCAGGACGACGGCGCGCTTGAGCTTCAGCGAGGGCGTCAGGTGCCCGCTCTCCTCCGTGAGGTCGGCGGGCAGCACCGCGAAGCGGCGGATGGACTCGGCGCGGGAGACGGCCTCGTTGGCGCCGTCGACGGCGCGCTGGACCTCCTCTCGGACCTGCGGCAGCGCGGCCGCCTCGGCCGGGGTGGCCGCGGGCAGGCCGTGGTTCTCCAGCCAGACGGGGAGCATGTCCGGGTCCAGCGTCACCAGGGCGCCGACGAAGGGGCGTCCGTCGCCGACGACCATGCACTGGCCGACGAGCGGAGAGGCGCGCAGCCTGTCCTCGAGCACCGCGGGCGCGACGTTCTTGCCCGACGCCGTGACGATGATCTCCTTCGAGCGGCCGGTGATCCGCAGGTAGCCGTCGTCGTCGAGGTGGCCGAGGTCCCCCGTGCGGAACCAGCCGTCCTCGAAGGCCGCCCGCGTCGCCTCCTCGTCGCGCCAGTACCCGGCCGTGATGTGGGGGCCGCGCAGCTGCACCTCGCCGTCGTCGGCGACACGGGCCGCCGTCCCGGGGAGGGGGCGGCCCACCGTGCCGATGCGCAGCTCGTCGGGCACGCCGCAGGCGGTCGGGGCGGTGGACTCGGTGAGGCCGTAGCCCTCGAGGATCGTCACCCCGATGCCGCGGAAGAAGTGGCCGAGGCGCTCGCCGAGCGGGGCGCCCCCCGAGACGGCGAACTCGAGCCGACCACCCATGGCCGCGCGGACGCGCCGGTAGACGAGGCGGTCGAACAGGGCGTGCTGAGCGCGCAGGGCGAGGCCGGGGCCGCCCGCGTCCTGCGAGCGGCTCCACCGCTCGGCGACCGCCGCGGCCCGGCGGAAGAGGTCCCCGCGCCCGCCGGCGTCAGCCCTCGCCTCCGCGCCGTTGTAGATCTTCTCGAACACCCGCGGCACGGACAGGACGAACGTCGGCTGGAAGGACGCCAGGTCCTGCGCGAGCTGCTTGGGGTCGGCCGTGTGGCCCATCGGCGTCCGCGAGACGACCGCGAGCACCTGGATGAAGCGGGCGAGGACGTGCGCCAGGGGCAGGAAGAGGAGGGTCGAGGCCTCCTCGCCCGAGACGAGGTCGCGCAGGATGGCCGCGACGTTCTCGGCGAGGACGAGGAAGTTGCCGTGCGTGAGCACGCAGCCCCGTGGGCGCCCCGTCGTGCCCGACGTGTAGATCAGCGTGGCGGGGGACTCGCACGACAGGGCCGCGCGGCGGACGTCGAGCTCGGCCGGCCGCACACCCGCCCCGAGCTCGCGGAGCTGGTCCAGCCCGCCCGACTCGATGGTCCAGGTGGGCCCGTCGTCGTCCCCGTCCCGAGCGCGGGACAGGAGCCCCGCGTGGGCCTCCGTCTCGACGACCACGCAGCGCGCGCCGGAGTCCTCCAGCACCCAGGCCACCTGGTCGCGGGAGGACGACTCGTACACGGGGACCGTCACCGCGCCCGCGGTCCAGATGGCGAAGTCGACGAGCGTCCACTCGTAGCGGGTGCGGGAGAGCAGGGCGACGCGGTCCCCGGGCTCGACGCCCGCAGCGACCAGGCCCCGGGCGAGGCCCTCGACCTCCTCGCGGAAGGCGGCCGCCGTGACGGCGCTCCACCCGCCGCTGCCGTCGGGGCGCCGGAAGGACACCGCGTCGGGCGCCTCGCGGGCGTTGTCGACCACCAGCTGCGCCAGGTGCCGTGCCGGGTCGACCTCGACGAGCGGGGGGCGGCTGGACTCGCGCACGGACTGCTCCCTCGAGGCTGGTGGCCCCGGGCGCGGGACCGGCGACGCCGGGCCCCGGCGCCGCCCCGGACCGGTGGGGCCGAGACTAGGGCCCGTGCGCCGTCGCGGGTGCGGCAGCACCGCCCCGCCCCCCGGGTGGCGGGGGACGCGCGCCCCGGCTGGCGGGGACCGGCTGGCCGATAGCCTCGCGCCATGTCCGCTCGCACGCAGTCCGCGACGGTCGTGCGCAGCTCGGCGGTCGCCGACCGTGGACGCCCCTGCGACCGCTCGGAGCGGCGACGACCGGCGCGCCCCGCGACGCCGAGCGCCCCCGCGGCCGCACGCGGCCGCGCCCACCCCTGCCTGACGGGAGAACCATGAGCACCATCGGCGTGGACATCGGCGGCACCAAGATCGCCGCCGGGGTCGTCGACGAGGACGGCACCATCGTCGCGAGGACGCGGCGGACCACCCCCGCCACGGACCCCGAGGCCATCGAGGACGCGGTGGCGGACGCGGTGGCGGAGCTGCGGGCCGAGCACGACGTGACGGGCGTCGGCGTGGCCGCCGCCGGCTACATCGACGCCTCGCGCTCGACGGTGGTCTTCGCGCCCAACCTGGCCTGGCGGCACGAGCCGCTGCGCGAGGAGGTCGAGAAGCGCGTGGAGCTGCCCGTCGTCGTCGAGAACGACGCCAACGCGGCCGCCTGGGGCGAGTTCGTCCACGGCGGTGGCCGCAGCGCCCGCGACATGCTGCTGCTCACGGTCGGCACCGGCCTCGGGGGCGGCATGGTGCTCGACGGCGAGCTCGTGCGCGGCACCGGCGGGATGGCGGCCGAGGTGGGGCACCTGCGCGTCGTGCCGGACGGGCAGCAGTGCGGCTGCGGCCGCACGGGGTGCTGGGAGCAGTACGGCTCGGGCCAGGCCCTGGTGCGCTGGGCCCGGGCCCTCGCCGGCACCGACCCCGCGCGGGCCGCGCGCCTGCTCGAGCTGGCCGGGGGCGATCCCGACCAGGTGAGCGGTCCTCACGTGACGGCGGCGGCGGAGGAGGGCGACGAGGCCTCGGTGGAGCTGGTGGCCACCCTGGGCCGCTGGCTGGGCGAGGGGGCGGCGAGCCTGGCCGCGGTGCTCGACCCCGGGACGATCCTCGTCGGCGGCGGCGTGAGCTCCGCCGGCGACCTCCTCCTCGAGCCGATGCGGCGCGCCTTCGCCGGCAGCCTGACGGCGGCCCAGCACCGGGACCTCGCGCGCATCGCGCGCGCCGAGCTCGGCAACGACGCCGGGATGGTCGGCGTCGCGCACCTCGCCGCCCGCTCGTGAGCGACGCCGACGAGAGGGGGCGGCGGGCGCTGCCGGGCGGTGAGGACGCGCGCCGCGCTCGCGCCGCTCGCCGGGCCCGCGGGGAGCACGGCCCCACCCCGGCGGAGCGCCGCCGCGCGGCGCGCTCCCGCGAGCCCCTCTTCGGGCGCGCCCCCGAGGTGGACGAGGTACGCCGGCTGCGGCGCCTGCAGGCGGGGGAGCGCCTGCGCCGCCAGGCCCGTCGGGCGATGATCGGCGACGGGCTCGCCATCGGGATCGACATCGGGGGGACCAAGGTCGCCGCGGGGGTCGTCGACGCCCAGGGCCGCGTCGTCGCGCGGGCCCGGCGGGACACGCCGACCCGCAGCCCCCAGGCGGTGGAGGACCTCATCGCCGAGCTCGTCGCGGAGCTGTCCGCCCGCCACGAGGTCGTCTCGGTCGGCATCGGGGCCGCCGGCTTCGTCGACGCCACGCGCTCGACCGTCGTCTTCTCCCCGCACCTGGCGTGGCGCGACGAGCCGCTGCGCGAGGCCGTCGAGCTGCGCGTGCGCGAGCGGCTCGGTCGCCGCGTCGGCCGCCGCACGCTCGTCGAGAACGACGCCAACGCGGCGGCGTGGGCGGAGTACCGCTTCGGCGCCGGGCGGGGCGAGCCGCGCCTGGTCTGCATCACGCTCGGCACGGGCATCGGCGGGGCGGTCGTCAGCGAGGGCCGCCTGCAGCGCGGGCGGCACGGCATCGCCGGGGAGTTCGGCCACATGGTCGTCGTCCCGGGCGGACACCGGTGCGAGTGCGGCAACCGGGGGTGCTGGGAGCAGTACGCCTCCGGCAACTCCCTGGGGCGGGACGGCCGGGAGCTGGCCCGCGGCCGCTCGCCCTTCGCGCACGCGCTGCTGGCCGGCGCGGGCGGGGACCCCGAGGCCGTGCGCGGCCAGGTCGTCACCGCTGCGGCGCGGGCGGGCGACCCGGCGGCGGTGGAGATCGTCCAGGACACCGGCCGCTGGCTCGGCACCGGCATCGCCAACCTCGCTGCAGCGCTGGACCCCGGGACCTTCGTCATCGGCGGCGGCGCCAGCGACGCCGGCGACCTCCTGCTCGGCCCGGCGCGCGAGGAGTTCCGGCGCACGCTGACCGGTCGCGGCCACCGGCCGGAGGCGCGCATCGTGCGGGCCCGGCTCGGCCCCGACGCCGGGCTCGTCGGCGCGGCCGACCTCTCGCGGGGCTGGGGGTGAGCGCCGCGGCGACCACGGGGTCGGAGACCCTGCGCGTCCTGACGTGGAACGTGCACGGGCTGCACGCGGGCGTCGACGCGGTCGGGGACGTCCTGCGGGAGGCGCGCTGCGACGTCGCGCTGCTGCAGGAGGCTCCGCGCGGGCTCCGCGCGGTGCCCCGCGCAGCCGCCCTCGCCCGCCGCAGCGGCCTGCTGGTGGCGGCGGCGGGTCGGCCCGCCGCCGGGGCGCTCGTCCTCGTCGCGGCGCGCCTGCACGTGCACGCCGCGGCCGTGGAGGCGCTGCCGGTGATCGGCCTGACCACCCCCGTGCGCGGGAGCGCGCGCGCCCTCGTGAGCGCGCCGGGCGGCCGCCGCGTCCTCGTCCTGGCGGCGCACCTGGGGCTCGGGCAGGACGAGCGCGCCGACCACGTCCGGCGGCTGGCCGGAGGGCTCGAGGATGCGCCGGTGCCGGTCGTGGTGGGAGCCGACCTCAACGAGCACCCCGACGGTCCGTCGTGGCCCGGCCTGCTGCCGGGCGGTCAGGACGCGTGGACGGCCACGGGTGCCGGGGACGGGCCCACCTTCCCCGCGCACCGCCCGCGCGCCCGGATCGACGGCCTGCTGGTGCGCGGCCTCGAGGTCGCCTCCGTCGAGGTCCTGGAGGGCGCGCGGGCCAGCGACCACCGGCCGCTCCGGGCGGAGCTGGTGCTTCCCCGGGCGTGAGGGGCGCCGGGGCCCACGTCGGCGCCGGGGCCCACGTCGGCGCAGGGCCCGAGGGGAGTGACGCGGGGTCCGGGGGAGTGACGCAGGGCTCAGGAGATCGACGCAGAGCCAGGCGGCGCAGCCCTCAGACCACCGCGCCGTCGTCGTCGTCCCGCGAGCGGGGCAGGCGGGCGACGAGGACGCCGAAGCCCACGACGAAGGCGGCCACGGCCGCCGCCACCACGATCGTCGGGGCGTCGCGCCAGACCAGGGCGCACAGCAGGAGCAGCGCGGGCCCGGCGAGGGCCCCCGCCCACGCCAGCCGCGTGACGGTGTCCGAGGGGGGTGAGCGGGGGGGCTCGGGCGGGACGTAGTGGTCCTCGTCCGGCTCCGAGCCGGATCCGCTGCGCCACGCGGCGGGCGCCCGCCCGTCGTCGTCCGCCCACCCGGCGGGCCGGGTCCCGTCCCCGTCGTCCGAGGCGTCGGGGGCCTCGGCGGCGTCCGGGCCGCCGACCGGCCGACCCTCCTCGCCGCGACCGCGCACCACCCGCCGGCCGGGCAGCCCACCCGCCCCCGGCGGCGCGGGGTCGCCCGCTCCCGTCCCCGTCCCCGTCCCCGTCCCCGGCCCCGTCCCCGGCGCCGGCCTCCGGGCGTCGGTCGGGAGGTCGGTGGGGGCGTCGGTCCCCCTGCCCGCCGCCGGCCCGGGCGCCCCACCCGCAGGCGAGGTGCCGCGGTCCGCGGCGGGGTCGCCCCAGCGGGCGACGATGTCGGCCCACGCCGCGTCGACGTCGACCGGGTCCTCGCCGCGGCCGACGGGGGCGTCGCCGGGACGGTCGGAGCCGCCGTCCCCGCCGCCGGGTCGCTCCGGGCTCACGCCGGCACCCGTGCTGCGGCCGCGTCGCGCGCGAGCCGCAGGGTCTCCTCGACGACGACCGGCGCGTCGTGGTCGAGGGTGGCCACGTGGAAGCTGCGCTCGAGGCGCACGTCGCGGACGTCCCGCGAGCCCACGCGCTCGCGCACGAGCGCCGCGCTGCTCGGGGGGATGACGTGGTCCTGCGGCGAGCTGGCCACCAGGACCGGCTGCTGCACCTGGTCGAGCTCGGCGCGGACCTGCGCCATCAGGCCGACGAAGGACGACAGCGCCCGCAGCGGCACGCGGTCGTAGCCGACCTCCGTCGTGCCCTCGGCGGCGATGTCGTCGGCGACCCCGGGGAGGTCCCGCCGCACCCGCCGCAGGAGCGGCAGCGCCACCAGGCGGGGGTCGCCGATCAGCACGGCCGGGTTGACCAGGGCGAGGGCGTCCACGGCGTCGCGCTCGTGCACCCCCAGGCGCAGCGCCAGGGCGCCGCCCATGGACAGGCCCCCCACCACCACGACGTCGCAGCGCTCCCGGAGCTGGTGGAGGTCGGCGCGGGCGAGGGAGTACCAGTCGCGCCACGTCGAGCGGTCCAGGTCCGCCGGGGACGTGCCGTGCCCGGGCAGGCGGGGCACGGCCACCTGCAGGCCGGCCGCGGCCAGCGCCTGCCCCCAGGGACGCACGGACGCCGGGCTCCCGGTGAAGCCGTGCAGGAGCAGGGCTCCCACGCGCGTCCCGCCCCGAGGAGCACCGGAGCCCTCCGCGGGCGCGGAGGACCAGGCCTGCGCACCGCGCGCGACGAGGGGCTCGGGGGCGGGGCGCCGACCGCGGCGGCGTCCGGTCCGGGGGTCGCGCGTGGGCACCCGTCGATGGTCGCACGCTGCGGCGCCGCCCCGCGAGCACGTCCGGGCACCGCCCTGCGGCCCGGGTGGCCCTGCCGCCCGGGTGGCCCGGCTGCCAGTGCCGGGCCGCGCGGGGACGGCGCTGCACCTAGAGTCCTGCGGGCGCTCGGGTGGTCCGCCCGCTGCGCCCGGACGGGAGGAGCCGCGCGTTGCTCTACTGGCTGCTCAAGCGGATGGTCCTCGGGCCCCTGCTGCTGACGCTCTACCGCCCGTGGGTGGAGGGGCGCGAGCACGTGCCCGACCACGGCGGCGCGCTGATCGTCAGCAACCACCTGTCCTTCAGCGACTCGATCTTCCTGCCCCTGGTGCTGGACCGGCGGGTGACCTTCCTCGCCAAGGACGAGTACTTCACCGGCCGCGGCCTGCGGGGCCGCCTCACGGCGGGGTTCTTCCGCGGTGTCGGCCAGCTGCCCGTGGACCGCTCCGGCGGCGCGGCCGGGCTCGCCTCGCTGCGGACGGGCCTGGCCGTGCTGCGCCGGGGGGAGCTGCTCGGCATCTACCCCGAGGGGACGCGCAGCCCGGACGGGCGCCTGCACCGCGGACGGACGGGCGCCGCGCGCCTGGCGCTCGAGAGCGGCGTCCCGGTGGTGCCGGTGGCGATGATCGGCACCGACGCCGTCCAGCCCGTCGGCCGGCTCCTGCCCTCGGTGCGCCGCGTGGGCATCCGCTTCGGCCCGCCGCTCGACGTCGCGCGCTACGTCGGCCGCGAGGACGACCGCTTCGTGCTGCGGGCGGTGACCGACGACGTCATGCGGGCGCTGATGGCCCTGTCCGGGCAGGAGTACGTGGACGTGTACGCCACGGTCACGAAGGACGCCCTGGCCCGTCAGCGCGAGGCCGGCGCGCACGGCGTCGCCGTCGACCTGCCGACCGGCGCCCCGGCGCCCGGCGGGCTCCCGCCGGACGAGCCGGGTCCCGCGCGCCCGCGGCCCGACGAGCCGCCCCCGTCGACCGATCCGCGGCCCGCCGCGGGCGGGGGGGCGAGCGGGGGTCGCGCTCCGGAGGGGTCCGACGGCGGTTCGCCGGAGGCGCCCCCGGGGGCGGCAGCAGGGGCAGGGGCCGGGCGGCGCCTGCGGCGCGCGGTGCCGCCGGTGCGCGGAGGCGGTCCGCGAGATCGGTAGCGTGCTCCCGTGCCGATGACGACCCCGCCCGCCGTCCCCAGGGCACCCTCGCGGCCCTTCGGCGCCGTGCTGACCGCCATGGTCACGCCCTTCACCGCCGACGGGGCCCTCGACCTCGAGGGGGCCGCGCGCACCGCGACCGCGCTCGTCGACGCGGGCTGCGACGGCCTGGTCCTCAACGGGACCACCGGTGAGTCGCCGACGACGAGCCCCGAGGAGAAGGTGCGCGTCCTGCGGGCCGTCCTCGAGGCCGTGGGGGACCGGGCCCACGTCCTCACGGGCGCCGGGTCGAACGACACCGCGGGCAGCGTCGAGGCGGCCCGGGCCGCCGAGGCCGCCGGGGCGCACGGCCTCCTCGTCGTCACCCCGTACTACTCCAAGCCCCCGCAGGACGGCGTCCTCGCGCACTTCCGCGCCGTCGCCGACGCCTGCGGCCTGCCCGTGATGGTCTACGACATCCCGGGACGCACGGCCACCCCCCTGTCCGTGCCGACGCTGCGGGCGCTCGCCGAGCACCCGCGCGTCGTCGCGGTCAAGGACTCCAAGAACGACCTGTTCGCCGCCTCCCAGGTCATGGCGAGCACCGACCTCGCCTGGTACTCCGGCGAGGACGCCCTCAACCTCGCGCACCTCGCGCAGGGCGCCGCCGGCGTCGTCAGCGTGGTCGCCCACGCCGCGGCCGGCGCCTACCGGCAGATGGTCAACGCCGTCGACGCCGGGGACCTCTCGACCGCGCGGGCGCTGCACGCCCGGCTCCTGCCGGTCGTCGACGTGGTCATGAACCGCACGCAGGGCGCCGCCTCGGCCAAGGCCGTCGTGCAGCTGCTCGGTGCCACCCCCTCCCGCACCGTGCGCCTGCCGCTGCTCGCCCTCACGGGCGACCAGGTCGAGCAGCTGCGCGGGGCCCTGACGGAAGCAGGACTCCTGTGAGCCACCCCCACCCCGAGCTCGCCCCGCCGCCCCCCCTCGCCGACGGCGCCCTGCGCCTGACCCCGCTGGGCGGGCTCGGCGAGGTCGGCCGCAACATGACCGTGCTGGAGACGCGCGGCAAGCTGCTCGTCGTCGACTGCGGCGTGCTCTTCCCCGAGGACCACCAGCCCGGCGTGGACCTGATCCTCCCGGACTTCTCCTCCATCGCGGACCGCCTCGACGACATCATCGCCGTCGTCCTGACGCACGGCCACGAGGACCACATCGGGGCGGTGCCCTACCTGCTGCGGCTGCGGCCCGACATCCCGCTGATCGGCTCCACGCTGACGCTGGCGCTCATCGAGGCCAAGCTCCGGGAGCACCGGATCAAGCCCTACACGCTCACCGTGCGCGAGGGCCAGACCGAGGACCTCGGCCCCTTCTCGGCCGAGTTCGTGGCCGTCAACCACTCGATCCCCGACGCCCTCGCCGTCATGATCCGCTCCGACGCCGGCTCGGTCCTCATGACCGGCGACTTCAAGATGGACCAGCTGCCGCTGGACGGGCGCATCACGGACCTGCGGGCCTTCGCGCGCCTGGGCGAGGAGGGCGTCGACCTCTTCTGCGTGGACTCCACCAACGCCGAGGTCCCGGGCTTCACGATGTCCGAGCGGGAGATCGAGCCCTCCCTCGACCGCGTGTTCCGCACCGCCGAGCGGCGGATCATCGTGGCCTCGTTCGCCTCGCACGTGCACCGGGTGCAGATGGTGCTCGACGCCGCCGCGCGCTCGGGCCGGCGGGTGGCCCTCGTGGGGCGCTCCATGGTCCGCAACATGGGCATCGCCGCCGAGCTCGGGTACCTGACCGTGCCGGACGGCGTCCTGGTCGACGTCAAGGAGGTCGACAACCTCCCCGACGCCCGCGTCGTGCTGATGTGCACCGGCAGCCAGGGGGAGCCCATGGCCGCCCTGTCCCGCATGGCCAACAACGACCACCGGGTGCGGGTGGGTCGCGGGGACACCGTGGTGCTGGCCTCCTCGCTGATCCCCGGCAACGAGAACGCCGTCTTCCGGGTGATCAACGGCCTCACGCGGCTCGGCGCCAAGGTCGTGCACTCGGGCAACGCCCGGGTCCACGTCTCGGGGCACGCCAGCGCCGGCGAGCTCCTGTACTGCTACAACATCGTGCGCCCGAAGAACGTGATGCCGATCCACGGCGAGCACCGGCACCTGCACGCCAACGCCGACCTCGCCGTCGCCACCGGTGTCCCGCGCGAGCGCGTCGTCATGGCCGAGGACGGCGTGACGGTGGACCTGGTCGACGGCGTCGCGCGCGTCTCCGGCGCGGTGCCCTGCGGCTACGTCTACGTCGACGGCTCCTCGGTCGGCGCGATCACCGACGCCGACCTCAAGGACCGCCGCATCCTCGGTGACGAGGGCTTCATCTCCGTCTTCGTCGCGGTCGACTCCTCCTCCGGCGCGGTCGTGGCGGGGCCGGAGATCCACGCCCGCGGCGTCGCGGAGGAGTCCGTGGTCTTCGACCAGGTGCGCACCCAGGTCGTGCAGGCGCTCGAGCAGGCCGTGGCGAACGGGACGACCGACACCCACCAGCTCCAGCAGGTCGTCCGGCGGGTCGTCGGCCGCTTCGCCTCCGGGCGGCTGCGCCGGCGTCCCATGATCGTGCCGGTGGTCGTCAGCGCCTGACCGCCGGTGGGCGTCGGTCACGCGCGGTGACCTGAGCGCCGACCGGCGCCGCCGGAGGCGCCGCCGCGCCGTCCGGGCTCAGGCGGCCGGGCGCCGCGCCCGGCTACGGTGCCGCCATGGCGACGCGCAGCACCACCTCGGCGCGCCGCTCGGGCTCTCAGCGCACCAGCGCCGGCGGCACCCGAGGCGGCTCCTCCCGGGCGGGAGGCCCGGCGAGCGGGGGCTCGTCGAGGGGCTCGGGTGCGTCGCCGGCCCCGCGCTCGGGGGCCTCGCTCGCCGGTCGCGCGGCGCGGGGCGCCTGGACGGGCACCGCGCACGTCGTCGGCGGGACCGTGCGCCGGGTGGGTGACGGGGCGCGCGACCTCGACCCGGCGCACCGTCGCGACGGTCTCGCGTTCACGCTGCTCGGTCTCGGGATCCTCGTCGCGGCCCGTGAGTGGTGGGGGATCACCGGCACGCTGGGCGACGGCGTGCACGCCGTCGTCGCCGGCGCGTTCGGCCTCGTCGGCCTGCTCGTGCCCGTGCTGCTGCTGGCGTCCGCGGTCCGGCTCATGCGCCACCCGGACAGCCCGGCGGCGAAGGGGCGCTCCTGGATCGGGGTGGCTGCGCTGTTGCTGGCCGTCTGCGGCCTGGTCCACCTCGCGGCCGCGGGCGCCGACGCGCCCGCCACGACCGAGGTGCTCCGCGCCGGGGGAGGGGTCGTCGGCTACGCCGCCGCCGTGCCGCTCGCGGCCGGCTCCTCGCCGGCCGTGGCCGTGCCCCTGCTCGTCCTGCTCGGCGTCTTCGGCGTCCTCGTCCTGACGGCGACGCCGGTGCACGCCGTCCCCGAGCGCCTGCGCGCCCTCGCGGACCTCCTGCCGGGCCGCCGCTCCGCCGACGACGACGAGCGCGACGACGCCCGTCGCGCGGACGACGACCCCGTCCAGGAGTCCGTGCCCCGCCCGCGCCGCTCCCGGCGCGAGGCGCCGGCGGACGACGGCGGGCAGGGGGGTCCCTCCGACGAGGACGCCGCCGGTGCGAGCCGCGCCCGCCGGGCCGCCGAGCGGCTGCGCGCGCGGCGCAGCGGCGCCGAGGACCGTGCCGCGAGCGGGGAGGAGGAGCCCCCGGGCTGGTCGCGCGGCTCCGGCGCCGAGCCCGACGACGCCGCGGTCGAGGCGGAGCCACCGCCGGGTCGCCGTCGCCGGGGGGGCGCGGCCCCGGCGCCGGCCCCGGCGACGACCGCCGGCGCGTCCGGCTCGGCGCAGGAGCCGTCCGCCGACGCGACGCCGGCCGCACCGGCCGGCCCCTCCGGCGGGGCCCGGCGGCAGGCCGCCGCCGCCGCGGCGCAGGCCCCCGCGGAGGAGCTGGAGGCGCCGCCCCTCGGCCAGCTGCCCCAGCGCGTGGAGCAGCTCCTGCTCGGCGGCGACGTCACCTACAGCCTGCCGCCCTCGGACGTGCTCACCCCGGGCTCGCCGCACAAGGCCCGCAGCGCCGCGAACGACCGCGTCGTCGAGGCGCTGACGGGGGTCTTCGACAGCTTCGACATCGACGCCGCCGTCACCGGCTTCAGCCGCGGCCCGACGGTGACCCGCTACGAGGTGGAGCTCGGCACGGGCATCAAGGTCGAGCGCGTCACGGCGCTGAGCAAGAACATCGCCTACGCGGTGGCGAGCGCCGACGTGCGGATCCTGTCCCCGATCCCGGGCAGGTCCGCCATCGGCATCGAGATCCCCAACGCCGACCGCGAGACGGTCTCGCTCGGCGACGTGCTGCGCAGCCAGGCTGCGCGCAACCAGGCGCACCCGCTGGTCATGGGCGTCGGCAAGGACGTCGAGGGGGGCTACGTCGTGGCCAACCTCGCCAAGACGCCGCACCTGCTCGTCGCGGGCGCCACCGGCGCGGGCAAGTCGGGCTTCGTCAACGCCATGATCACCTCGATCCTGATGCGGGCCACGCCCGACGAGGTGCGACTCGTCCTCGTCGACCCCAAGCGGGTCGAGCTGACGATCTACGAGGGCATCCCGCACCTCATCACGCCGATCATCACCAGCCCGAAGAAGGCCGCCGAGGCCCTCGAGTGGGTGGTCCGCGAGATGGACGCGCGCTACGACGACCTCGCCACCTACGGCTTCAAGCACGTCGACGACTTCAACGCCGCCGTGCGGGCGGGCCGGGTGACGCCCGTGCCGGGCAGCGAGCGGGTGCTGCAGCCCTACCCGTACCTGCTCGTCGTCGTCGACGAGCTGGCGGACCTCATGATGGTCGCGCCCCGCGACGTCGAGGCCTCGATCCAGCGGATCACCCAGCTCGCCCGCGCCGCCGGCATCCACCTCGTGCTGGCGACCCAGCGCCCGAGCGTCGACGTGGTGACGGGGATCATCAAGGCGAACGTGCCCTCTCGGCTGGCCTTCGCCACGAGCTCGCTGGCCGACTCCCGGGTCGTGCTCGACCAGCCGGGGGCGGAGAAGCTCATCGGCCAGGGCGACGCCCTCTTCCTGCCCATGGGCAGCTCCAAGACCATGCGCGTGCAGGGAGCCTGGGTCACCGAGGCCGAGATCGGCGCCGTCGTCCGGCACGTCAAGGAGCAGCTGGCGCCGACCTACCGGGACGACGTCGTCGTCGCCGCGGCGGCGGCCCAGGTCGACGAGGAGATCGGCGACGACCTCGAGCTGCTGCTGCAGGCCACCGAGCTCGTCGTGACGACCCAGTTCGGCTCGACGTCGATGCTCCAGCGCAAGCTGCGGGTGGGGTTCGCCAAGGCCGGCCGGCTCATGGACCTGCTGGAGTCGCGAGGCGTCGTGGGTCCCAGCGAGGGCTCCAAGGCGCGCGATGTCCTGGTCCGCCCCGACGACCTGCCCGGGACGCTCGCCGGCCTGCGGGGCGAGCCGCCGCCCGGAGGGGACGAGGCCTACGACCAGGCCGTCGCCGTCGAGCCGACCGCGCCGCAGCAGGCGGTCGCGGCGGGGGCGGCGCGGGGCGGGTACGGCGCACCGCCGGAGGACGACTGGGACGCCGGCCTGCCGCCGGCGCCGCAGCGCTACGACGACGGCGCGGACGGCGACGAGGACGGCGACGACGCGTGGCACCTGACGGGACGGTGAGCGGGGAATGACCGCAGTGGTGGACGAGATCGGGACCGCGGAGCTCGAGGTCGCCGGCGAGGGCCTGGACCTGCTGGTGTGGGACGCCCCGAACATCGACATGACCCTCGCCAACGTCATCGGCGAGAGGCCCTCCCCGACGTCGCGACCGCGTTTCGACGCGATCGCCCGGTGGCTCGTGGGCTCGGCGGACGAGCGCGACGTCGAGGGCTGCGTCTTCACCAACATCGCCCCGTCCGCCGCACCGAACATGCGCGGCTGGGTGGAGGCGGTCCGCTCGTTCGGCTTCGCCGTCTTCGCCCGACCCAAGACCCACCCCGAGGACGACGTCGACGAGGCGATGCTCGACCACATCGCCCGGCGCGCGGCCGAGGGCGGGCTGGCTCGCGTGGTGGTGGCCAGCGCCGACGGGCGGAACTTCCGCGAGCCCCTGGAGGACCTCGCCCGCACGGGGGTGGAGTGCGTCGTCATCGCGTTCTCCGAGGTCGCGGGCTACGCCCAGGAGTCCGACCTCATCACCTTCATCGACCTCGAGGACGTGCCCGGCGCGTTCACGACGCCGCTGCCGCGCATCCGCCTGGACAACCTCCCGCCCGAGGGCGCGTGGCTGCGTCCGACGCGCTCGATGCGCGCGCTCGTCGAGGCTGGCTGAGGAGGCCTCGTCGGCGTCGCGGCAGGTGTTCGCCGAGGCGTCACGGGGGGGACGCGCGGGATCGGCCCGCCGTCCACCACCCCCGCGGTGGGATCGGTCCATGACCTGGCGTGACCACACCTCCTCTCCGTCGCCGGCCTCCGGCCCGGCGACCGACGCGGGGGCGCGGACCCCCTCGCGGCGCGCGCTCCTGCACGGCGGCGCGGCCCTCGGCGGTGCGGCCCTCCTCGGGGCGGGGCTGGCGCCGTCGGGCGCCGCCGCGGCGCCCGCACTGGTGCGCGGGGGGCGCGCCGGGCTCAGCCACGGGGTGGCGTCCGGCGACGTGACGCGCTCGTCGGCGGTGCTGTGGGCGCGGGCCGACGCGCCGGGGCGGCTCGTGGCGCAGGTCCGGTTCCCCGGGCGCTCGGGAGGCTGGCGGACCGTCACGGGTCCCGCGGTGACGGCCGCCTCGGACCTCACGGGCACCATCCGGCTCGACGGGCTCCTGCCGGGTGAGCTCTACGAGTACCGGCTCGCCGTCGAGACGGCGGACGGCGCGGGACCCGCCGAGACCGGGCGCCTGCGCACGGCCCCCCGGGCTCGTTCGGACGTGAGCTTCACGTGGACGGGCGACACCGCCGGCCAGGGCTGGGGGCGGCGTCTCGAGGACGGCATGCCGGGCTTCGGCGCCATGCTCGACACCGACCCGGACTTCGTCGTGCACTCCGGGGACACGATCTACGCCGACGGGCCGATCACCCCGCAGGTCCTCCTCCCCGACGGGACGACGTGGCGCAACGTCGTCAGCGACGGCGTGGAGGAGGTCGCGCAGGACCTCGACCAGTTCCGCGGCCGCCACCGCTACAACCGCGGCGACCACCACGTGCAGGCGCTCACCGCCGGGGTCCCGCTCTACGCGCAGTGGGACGACCACGAGGTCTCGAACAACTGGTACCCGGGGGAGGTCCTCCCGGACCCGCCGTACACCCGGGAGCGCCGCACCGACGTCCTCGCGGGCCGGGCGCGGCAGGCCTTCCTCGAGTACCACCCCTTCGACGGCCGGCGGCGGGACGCCGAGGGCAAGGTCTACGGCCGCTTCCCCCGCGGCCCGCACGTCGACCTCTTCATGCTGGACATGCGCACCTACCGCGGGGCGAACACGGAGAACACCCAGCCGGCCGCGGGCCCGCAGACGGCCTTCCTCGGGCGCGAGCAGGCCGACTGGTTCGTCCGCGAGGCGCGTCGCAGCAGGGCCACGTGGAAGGTCGTCCTGGCCGACATGCCGCTCGGCGTGGTGGTCCCGGACGGCTCGCTCTTCGAGGCGGTGGCCAACGGCGTCGACGGGCGGCCGCTGGGGCGCGAGCTGGAGATCGCCTCGCTGCTGTCCCGGCTCAAGAGGGCCCGCGTCAGCGGGCTGGTGTGGCTGACGGCGGACGTCCACTGGACGGCGGCGCACCACTACGACCCCGCGGCGGCGGGGTTCTCCGACTTCGACCCCTTCTGGGAGTTCGTGGCCGGCCCGATCCACGCCGGCGCCTTCCCGGTCGGCGAGCTGGACGGCACCTTCGGGCCGCAGCGCGTCTTCGCGTCGGGACCGGAGGGCCCGAACGAGAGCCCGGCGGGCGCCCACCAGTTCTTCGGCCACGTCGCGGTCGAGGGGGCGACGGGCGCGATGACGGTCTCGCTGCGCACCACGCGCGGCGACGTCGTGCACTCCCAGGTGCTCGAGCCCACCTGAGCCGGTCCCGCCGTCGTCCGGGGGAGCGGTGGTGGCGCCTAGAGTGGCGGACCCCGCCGAGCCCGTCCGCCGCGCCTGCCGGTCGGTCGGTGGCGCTCGTGACGCTCGGCTGCGTGCGCAACGAGGTGGACTCCTCCGAGCTCGCCGGCCGGCTGTCGGCGGCCGGGTGGGACCTGGTCGAGGACGCCGCGGACGCCGACGTCGCCGTCGTCAACACGTGCGGGTTCATCGAGTCGGCGAAGAAGGACTCGATCGACGCCCTGCTCGAGGCGAGCGACCTCAAGGACACCGGGCGCACCCGGGCCGTCGTCGCCGTCGGCTGCATGGCCGAGCGCTACGGCACCGAGCTCGCCGAGCAGCTGCCCGAGGCCGACGCCGTCCTCGGCTTCGACTCCTACGCCGACCTGTCGGGCCACCTGGACGCCGTCCTCGCGGGGGAGCGGCCGGCCAGCCACGTGCCGCGCGACCGGCGCACGCTGCTGCCGCTGTCGCCCACGGCCCGGCGCGGCAGCCGCGTCGCGACGCCGGGCCACGGCAGCGGGCCGGGCGAGGAGGCCGAGGCCGACCGCCGCGCCGCGGACCTCGCGCCGGCCTCCGGGCCGCCGGTGCTGCGCCGCCTCCTCGAGCCGGGGCGCCCCTGGGCACCGCTGAAGCTGGCCTCCGGCTGCGACCGCCGCTGCACCTTCTGCGCCATCCCGGCGTTCCGCGGCGCGTACCTCTCGCGCCCCCCGGAGGACGTGCTGGCCGAGGCGCGCTGGTTGGGCGAGCAGGGCGTGCGCGAGCTGCTCCTGGTCAGCGAGAACTCGACCTCCTACGGGAAGGACCTCGGCGACCTCCGCGCGCTCGAGCAGCTGCTGCCGCGTCTGGCCGCGGTCGACGGCGTCGAGCGGGTGCGCGTCACCTACCTCCAGCCGGCCGAGGTGCGCCCGGGCCTGCTGGAGGCGGTCGCCGGCACCGACGGCGTGGCGGACTACTTCGACCTGTCCTTCCAGCACTCCGCCCCCGCGCTGCTGCGGCGCATGCGCCGCTTCGGCGGCACGGAGGACTTCCTCGGCCTGCTGGAGCGCGTGCGGACCCTGGCCCCGCTCGCCGGGGTCCGCTCCAACGTCATCGTCGGATTCCCGGGGGAGACCGAGGCCGACGTCGAGGAGCTGATGGGGTTCCTCGAGGCCGCGCGCATGGACGTCACCGGCGTCTTCGGCTACTCCGACGAGGACGGGACCGAGGCGGTCGGCCTCGACGGCCACCTGGCGCCCGAGGTCGTCCAGGAGCGGCGCGAGCGCGTCGAGCAGCTCGTCGAGGCGCTCGTCGACGAGCGGGCCGGCGAGCGCGTCGGTGAGCACGTGCGCGTCCTGGTCGAGGAGCTGCCCGACGAGCCGGGCGTCGCCGGCGCCGAGGTCGTCGTCGGCCGGGCCGAGCACCAGGGCCCCGAGGTCGACGGGTCGACCGAGGTCGTCCTGCCGCAGGGTGCCCCGTGGCCGCGGGTGGGCGACGTCGTCGAGGCCGTCGTCACCGCCTCGTCCGGCGCCGACCTGGTCGCGGAGCCGGTCCGGTGAGCTCCTGGCTCGTCGCCCGCCGGCACGCCGACGGCAGCGCGAGCGCCTGGAACGTCGCCAACGCGCTGACGGTCCTGCGGATCCTCCTGGTCCCGCTGATGGCGGTGCTGCTGCTCGTGGACGAGGGGCAGGACCCCTGGTGGCGGCTCGCTGCTGCGGCAGCCTTCGCGGTCGCCATCGCGACCGACAAGGTGGACGGGGACCTCGCCCGGCGCCACGACCTCGTCACGGACTTCGGCAAGCTCGTCGACCCCATCGCCGACAAGGCGCTCATCGGGACGGCGCTCGTGCTGCTGTCCCTGCTCGGGGAGCTGCCGTGGTGGATCACCCTGGTCGTCCTCGGCCGCGAGCTGGGGGTCACCGCGCTGCGCTTCGTCGTCATCCGCCACGGGGTCATCCCCGCCTCCCGCGGCGGGAAGCTGAAGACCGTCCTGCAGAGCCTCGCGATCATGCTGTACCTGCTGCCCACGCCCGAGCTCGTGGCGGGGTGGAAGCCGGTGCTCGCTCTCGTCGTCATGCTCGTCGCGGTGCTGGTGACCGTCGTGACCGGCCTGGACTACGTCGTCTCGGCGGTGCGCCTGCGGCGCGAGGGGCGCCGCGAGCGCGACTCGCGGGGCCGTGCGGCGTCGGCGGCCGCGGGCGGCGTCCTGGCCGACCAGGCCCTCGACCCCCCGCACGCCCCCCGAGGTCCGGGAAGGTCGGGGGGCGGCGGTGGGCGCTGACCGGTCCGGGGCGGACGGTGCGGTCGGTGAGGACCCGCACGACGTCGCAGCGCGCTGCGTCCGCGCGGCCCTGGACCGGGGGGCCACCCTCGCCACCGCGGAGTCGCTGACCGCCGGGCTCGTGTGCGCCCGTCTGGCAGACGTGCCGGGAGCCTCGGGGGCGCTGCGCGGCGGCGTCGTCGCGTACGCCACCGCGCTGAAGCACGAGCTGCTGGACGTGCCCGCGGACCTGCTCCAGCGGGAGGGACCCGTGCACCCCGACGTGGCGCTGGCCATGGCCGCCGGGGTGCGGCGGCGTCTCGGCGCCACCGTCGGTGTGTCGACGACGGGCGTCGCCGGCCCGGGGCCGGCGGACGGCTCCCCCGCGGGCACCGCCTACGCCGCGGTGGTGGGTGTCGGCACCCCTCGGGTCGAGGCCCTGCACCTGCCCGGCGACCGCCCGGCGGTGCGGGCAGCGACGGCGCGCGCGGCCCTCTCCCTGCTGGCCGAGGTGCTCGAGGGCCCCGGCGACGCCCCGGGACCCGGCGCGACCGGGCCCGCCGGCCCGTGAGGGCGACGCGGGCGGAACACCGCCCGGCTCCCACCCGTTCTCCGGTCATGCACGTCTCCCACCTCCCCACGCCGTCCCGGCCGTCGGCCGGGTACCGTGGTCAGGAACGCACCGCCCCGCCCCGTCGACCCTCGTCGCCGACCCGCCCGGCGCACACCGCCGGAGGCCGGGCCACCGGCACCCGCACCACGGGCCCTGCACCCGCCCGATCGGCGTCCGCGCCGCAGCAGACGCACGACCCGAGCACGAGAGGGGGACAGCCGGTGGTCCTCCTGCGCCGCGAGCTCGGTGACGCGCTCCGCGACCTCCGCCAGAAGCAGGGCCGCACCCTTCGCGAGGTCTCGGGGACGGCCCGGGTCAGCCTGGGCTACCTCTCGGAGGTCGAGCGCGGGCAGAAGGAGGCGTCCTCCGAGCTGCTCTCCTCGATCTGCGGCGCTCTCGGCACCCCGCTGTCGGCGGTCCTCAGCGAGGTCAGCGACCGCGTCGCCCTCGCCGAGGACCTGAGGGTCCCCGACGTGGTGCCCGCCGACCTCGTCGGCGAGGACGTCCGAGGCCCCGGAGGCCTGGTCAGCGCCGCCTGAGGCGCACCACCGCGGGTGCGGGCGCCGGCCCGTCGGACCGCGGAGACCCCCGCGCGGCCCAGCCGTGCGGGGTCACTCACGTGCGGTTCCGGACCGAGCTCGACACGGTGCCCGGAGCGTCGGGCGTGGGACCAGGAGTGCTGGCGTGGGCCCCGAGGTCCCGGGGCCTCGGCTCAGGCTCGGGGTGAGGTGCCTCGGCGGGACGGGGCGAGCCCGCCCCGGCGGTCGTGGCCGAGCGGCGTCTGCGGCCGCCCGTCGTCGGTGGGCCGGGGGCCGGGCTGGCAGGTGGGGCAGGAGAAGGCGCTGCGTGCGGTCGGGCCCGACCCGATCGCCGCCACGCGCACGGCCGTGCCGCAGCGCAGGCAGGGCAGGCCGGAGCGGGCGTGGACGTAGCGGTTGCGGCCGGGGCGCGCGTCCCCGGTGGTGGTCTGCACCGGGTCGCGGGCGTCGGCGGCCGCGCGCATCATCCGCCGGGTGCGGGCGAGCAGACCGGGGACGTCGTGCACCCGCCCCACGGGCTCCCACGGGCTCGTCCCACGGAGGAACAGCGCCTCGCTCATCCAGAAGGTCCCGATGCCGGCCACGAGCCGCTGGTCGAGCAGCGCGTCCCCCACCTCTCGCGAGCCGTCGGCGAGCACCGCCGCGGCTGCGTCCTCGGCGCCGCCGGCGTCCCAGTCGTCCGCCAGCAGGTCGGGGCCGAGGTGGCCGACCAGCCGGCCCTCCTCGGCCGTCGGCACCAGGTCGAGCATGCCGAGCCGGTGGCCGACGGCGGTCCAGTCGTCGGTGACGAGTACGGCGCGGACGCCGTCCGCGGCCCCACCGCGCAGCCGTCTCGCCCTCGAGGCACCGCCGCGGCGCGCGTCCTCGCGCTCCGTGCGCTGGACGTGCCACGAGCCGTCCATCCGCAGGTGGCTGTGCAGGGTGGCTCCTGCGTCGGTGCGCACGAGCAGGTGCTTGCCGCGCGCCACGACGCCGGTCACGACCTGGCCGGACAGGTCGGCGCCCGCGAGCGTCGGCCAGCGCAGGTCGCTGCGCCGCAGCACCCGGCCGGCCAGGGCCGCGTCCAGGCGACGGGCCGTGCGCAGGACGGTGTCACCCTCGGGCACGGGTGTCCTCCTGCGAGCCCGCGACGGTGCCCCACGCGGCGGTGCCCCACGCGGCGGTGCCCAGCGCGCCGGTGCCCAGCGCGGCGGTGCCCCGCGCGGCGGTGCCCCGCGCGCCGGGGGGCCGCGCGGCGGGGAGTCCCGGCCCCGCCGGGTCGCCACCTCCGAGGTCTTTCACGGCCGCAGCCGCAGGCCGCGCGGCGTGGGCGTGAACCCGGCCTCCTCGAGGGCTCCCGCGACGCCACCGGTCTCGGTGAGCACGGACGCGCCGTCGGCCCGCTGCACGAGCAGCTGGCCGAGACCCCCCTCGCGCACGGCCGTGACCAGCGCCCCGGCGGCGGACCGCAGGTCCTCGGGGTCCTCGGACCAGCTGCGCACGGACCGGCCTCCCCGCTCGACGTAGAGGAGCAACCGCCCCTCCCGGACGACGACGAGCGCTCCCGCGGCGCGGGCGGGGCGGTGCGCGCGCCGGCCGTCCTCGCCGGCCGCGCCCGCCTCGACCGCCGCGCCCCGGTCGTCGTCGGCGTCCGCCCCCGACGGAGCGGGCGCGCCGCCGGCCGACCCGCGGTCCGGCCACGGCAGGGCGGCGCCGAAGGGGTTGGCGGGGTCGCACGCCGACAGGACGTCGGCCGGCGCGCGCCGGTCCGCGCCGTCGGGGGCGGGCGGGCCCCCCGGCGCCTCCCCGAGCGGCCGCGCCACCGCCCGCAGGCGGTCGACCGCTCCCGGACCGGCGAACTGCGAGGCGCCCAGGCCCTCCACGAAGTAGCCGCGGCGCACGCGCCCGGCGTCCTCCATGGCGGCGAGGACCCGGTAGACGCCCGCGAAGCCGCCGACGACGCGCTCGGCCACCACCGAACCCCGCGTCACGACGCCGTAGCGGTCGAGCAGCACCTCGGCGAGCGCCGCGGCGCGCACGGTCGCGTCCTCCTCGGCGGCCGGCAGCAGCGACCACCGCCCCGCTGCGTGCGGCGGGCCGCCCCGCACCGGGACGGCGGGGCGCCCGGGACGCGAGCGCCCCGCCGCCCACCCGCGGCGGCTGCTGGCGTAGCGCGACCGGGGCGGCGCCGGTGCGGTGCGGTGGCGGGTCCGTCCGCCGCGCAGGCGGGCCCGCAGCGGGCTGAGCGTGTCGTTCGTCAGGCGCCCGTCCCAGACGAGGTCCCACAGGACCTCGGCGAGCGCCTCGTCGTCGCCGGAGCCGACCGCGTCGGCGAGCGCCCGGAAGAAGTAGGCGCCGCCGCCGTCGAGGGCGTCCAGGACGGCGCGGTGGTCGTCGGTGAGCTCCAGCGCGTCGTCGTCGCGCCCCGCGGCGGGCGCGGTCGCGCGGCCGTCGTCGGGCAGGTCCCACGCCGGGCGCGGCCGCAGGGTCAGGTGCGCGGAGTCGGCCAGGTGCAGCGAGACCCACCCGTCGTCGCCGGGCAGTGCGCCGTGGCCGCACCAGACCACCTCTCCGGAGGCGGTGAGCTCGTCGAGCAGGGCCGGCGCGTAGCGCTGCAGGCGCGCCGGGAGGACGAGCGACTCCAGGGCGCTGGCCGGCAGCACGGCCCCGGCGAGCTGCTCGACGACCCGCACGAGGCCCTCGGCGCCGCGCAGGCGGGCACCCACGCCCTGCCAGCGGGGGACGAACGCGGCCAGGTCCTCGGGCGGCACGGGCTCGACCTCGGCGCGCAGGGCCGCGAGCGAGCGCCGGCGCAGCACGCGCAGCACCTCGGCGTCGCACACGTGCTCGACGGCGTCGGCGGCGGTCGCCCCGCCGTCGGTGCCGAGCCCCTCGTCGAGCCGCCCTCGGACGCCGTCCGGCAGCAGCTCACCGCGCACCAGGCGCCCGCGCTGCTCGAGGCGGCGCAGGGCCGTGTCGACGACAGCGGTCCCGAGGCCGAGGCGCCGGGCCAGCGTCGCCGGCGCGAAGGGCACGTGCGTGCGCGCGAAGCGGGACACGAGCTCGCCGACCGGGTCGGGCACCGGGGCGGTGAACGCCTCGGGGACGCCCACCGGCAGCGGTGTGCCCAGGGCGTCGCGCAGGCGCCCGGCGTCCTCGACCGCCGCCCACCGCTCCTGGCCCGCGATGCGCACGGCGATGACGCGCCGGCTCCGCTCGAGCTCGTGCAGCCACCCCTCGACCGCGGGCACCCGGGCCGTGGCGGCGGTCTCCGCCGCGGCGCCGCCCGAGGGCTCGTCCGCCTCGGCGTCCACGTCCGCCTCGGCGTCCACGTCCGCCTCGGCGCCCTCGGGCGCCGACGCCGACCTGGTGGCCGCACCCGCTCCGGGGTCGCCCACGGCGTCCGGCCGGGTGCGGCGCGCCACCTCGAGGGTGCTCAGCGGCCCGAGCACGCGCAGCAGGTCGGCGACGTCCTCGCGCCCGCGCGCGCCGCGCGAGGGGGTCAGGCGCTGCAGCTCGGCGTGGGTGCGCAGCACCGCCTCGGGGTCGAGCAGGTCGGCCAGGGCCGCGCCCTCCCCGCGCCCGAGGAGCTCGGCGAGCAGGCCCGGGTCCAGGGACAGCGCGGCCGCGCGGCGCTCGGCGAGGGGGGAGTCGCCCTCGTAGAGGAACTGGGCGACGTAGCCGAACATCAGGCTGCGCGCGAAGGGCGACGGCTGCTGCGTCGTCACCTCGACGACCCGCACCGCGCGCGAGCGCAGCTCGCGCAGGAGCTGCTCCAGGGCCGGGACGTCGAAGACGTCCTGCAGGCACTCGCGGACCGTCTCCAGCACGACCGGGAACGACGGGTAGCGGCTGGCCACCTCGAGCAGCTGGGCGGCGCGCTGGCGCTGCTGCCACAGCGGCTGGCGCCGGTCGGGGCTCCGGCGGGGGAGCAGGAGCGCCCGCCCGGCGCACTCGCGGAAGCGCGCGGCGAACAGCGCCGAGCCGCCGAGCTCCTCGGTCACCACCTGCGACACGTCGTCCGGGTCCATGAGCAGCACGTCGGCCAGGTCCGGGAGCCCCGCCCCGCCGGCGTCGTCCTCGCCCCCGCCGAGGCCCCCCTCGTCGTAGCCGACGTCCGGCAGGCGCAGCACCAGGCCGTCGTCCGCCGGCATGGCCTGCACGTCCACGCCGAACCGCTCGCGCATCCGGGCGGCGACCGCGAGCGCCCACGGCGCGTGGAGCTGCTGGCCGAAGGGGGAGTGGACGACGACGCGCCAGTCCCCGAGCTCGTCGCGGAAGCGCTCCACCACGAGCGTGCGGTCGTCGGGCAGGTGGCCCGTGGCCTCCTGCTGCTCGCGCAGGTAGCCCAGGAGGTTGTCGACGGCCCAGGCGTCCAGGCCGGCCGCACGAGCCCGGTCGCGGGCCACGTCGCCGTCCCAGCCGCCGGGTGCCGCGGCCAGCTCTCGCACGAAGGAGCCGATCGCGCGCCCGAGCTCGGCGGGTCGACCGAGGGCGTCGCCGTGCCAGAAGGGCAGCTTGCCGGGCTGGCCGGGCGCCGGAGTGACGAGCACCTGGTCGCGGGTGATGTCCTCGATGCGCCACGTCGAGGCGCCGAGGGTGAAGACGTCGCCGACCCGGGACTCGTAGACCATCTCCTCGTCGAGCTCCCCGACGCGCCGGCCCGGGCCCTCCCCGGAGGCGAGGAAGACCCCGTACAGGCCCCGGTCGGGGATGGTGCCGCCGCTCGTGACCGCGAGGCGCTGCGACCCGGGGCGCCCGCTCAGCACCCCGGTGACGCGGTCCCACACCACCCGCGGGCGCAGCTCGGCGAACTCCTCGCTGGGGTAGCGGCCCGAGAGCATGTCGAGGACGGCCTCGAGGACGCCGCGGGACAGGTGCTCGAAGGAGGCCGCCCGCCGCACGAGCGCCTCGAGGTCGTCGACCGACCAGTCGTCCATGGCCGTCATCGCCACGACCTGCTGGGCGAGCACGTCGAGCGGCGAGGAGGGGATGCGCAGCTCCTCGATCCGCCCCGCGCGCATCCGCTCGGTCACGACGGCCGTCTGGACGAGGTCGCTGCGGAACTTGGGGAACAGCACCCCGCGGCTGACCGCGCCGACCTGGTGGCCGGCGCGGCCGACGCGCTGGAGCCCGCTGGCGACGCTCGGCGGGGACTCCACCTGGACGACGAGGTCGACCGCCCCCATGTCGATCCCCAGCTCGAGGCTGGAGGTGGCCACGACCGCGGGCAGGCGCCCGCTCTTGAGGTCGTCCTCGATGAGCGCGCGCTGCTCCTTGCTGACCGAGCCGTGGTGGGCTCGGGCCAGGACCGCGGGGGCACCGGTGGACGCACCGGCCTGGCCCATCACCTCCGCCGGGGGGCGCCGCGGACGCTCGGCGCGTCGAGCGCCCGCCGAGGCGGCCCACTGCGGCGAGTCCTCGTCGTCCTCGTCGTCCTCCTCGTCCCCGTCGGCCCGGTCGTCGGCCCGGTCGTCGGCCCGGTCGTCGGCCCGGTCGTCGTCGCGCGCGCCGAACAGCTCGGGCGCGTCGCCCGGCGACGGGCGCCGGGGCTCGCGGTCGTCGTCGTCGCGCGCGGGTGGGCGCGGGGGAGCGCCGGCGGCCCCCTCGAGGTCGACGACGTCGTCCGCCGCCTCGAGCCGCTCGGCCCAGGTCTCGTTCAGGCGGGCGGTGAGGCGCTCGGCGAGCCGGCGGGAGTTGGCGAAGACGATCGTGGACCGGTGCTCGCCGTCCACCGGGGCGACCAGGTCGACGATGCGCTCCTCGACCGAGGGCCAGATCGACGTGGTGCGCTGCGCGCCGGCGGCCGCACCGGTGAGGTCGTCGGTGGGCTCGCCGAGGCGCGACATGTCCTCGACGGGGACCACCACCGACAGGTCGAACCGCTTCTGCGACGGCGGCTGGACGATCGTCACGGCCCGCCCGCCGTCCTCGCCCGGGGCCCGGGCCCCTGCGAGGAAGCGGGCGACGGCCTCGGGCGGGCGGACGGTGGCGGACAGGCCGATGCGCTGGGCCGGGCGCGGGAGCATCGCGTCCAGCCGCTCGAGGGAGAGGGCCAGGTGGGCCCCGCGCTTGGTGCCGGCGACGGCGTGCACCTCGTCGAGCACCACCGTGGTGACGCCGGCGAGCGACTCGCGCGCCTTGGAGGTCAGCACGAGGAACAGCGACTCCGGCGTCGTGATGAGCACGTCGGGCGGCCTGCGCGCCTGCAGGCGGCGGTCGGCCGCGGAGGTGTCCCCCGACCGGATGCCGACCTGCACGTCCGGCTCCGGCAGGCCCAGGCGCACGCGCTCGTGGCCGATGCCCGTCAGGGGGGCGCGCAGGTTGCGCTGGACGTCGCTCGCCAGGGCCTTGAGCGGCGAGACGTACAGCACGCGGCAGCGCTGGGCGGCCTCCGGCACGGGCTCGCTGACGAGCCGGTCGATCGACCAGAGGAAGGCCGACAGCGTCTTGCCCGAGCCGGTGGGCGCCACGACGAGCGTGTGGTCGCCGCTGCTGATGGCGTCCCAGGCGCCGGCCTGCGCCGACGTCGGGGCGGCGAAGGCCCCGGTGAACCACCGCCGGGTCGCCTCGGAGAACCGGTCGAGGACGTCCGGGCCCGTGGCACGGACGGCGGGGTCGGGACCGGGACGCGCGTCGACGGCCGTGCCCACCGGTCCGCTCGCCCCGCCCTCCGCCGCCGCCACGGAGACGATCCTGCCCCGGACCCCCGACAGCCGTGCGCCGGGGCGGTCCGGGGGCCTCGCCCGCCCGCCCGACCGGGTGGCACCCTGGGTGCGTGCGGTTGAGCGAGTTCTGGCGGCTGATGGACGACGAGCTCGGCGCCGCCTACGCGCGCTCGGTCGCCTCCACCCAGGTCGTCGGGGCGCTGGACGGCCGGACCCCCGACCAGGCGCTCGAGGCCGGCACCCCTCCGCGCGAGGTGTGGGCGGCCGTGTGCGACGCCATGGACGTGCCGCCCGAGCGCAGGCTCGGGCGCGACGAGCCGGCTCGACGTCGCTGACGGCACCGGCCCTCCCGCAGGTCCGGCGACGCGCCGGGCGTGTCGCACCTCCTCGAACGCCTGTTCGCCTACCCTGGTGCGCACAGGGCGGCCCCGCCGGTCGTCCGTCCACAGCTCCCGGGCGCGGGAGGCCCGCTGTCGGTGGGCGCTCCTAGCGTCGCCCCGACGGATGAGAAGCCACCCCGGCCACCGGCCGGCGCAGACCCTGAGGTGAAGAAGATGCCCGTGACGGCAGACCGCGGCAAGGCGCTCGAGACGGCGCTCGCGCAGATCGACCGCCAGTTCGGCAAGGGGTCGGTGATGCGGCTCGGCGACGAGGTCCGCGCCCCCATCGCGACCATCCCGACGGGGTCCATCGCCCTCGACGTCGCGCTCGGCATCGGAGGGCTCCCCCGGGGCCGCGTCGTGGAGATCTACGGGCCGGAGTCCAGCGGTAAGACCACCGTGGCCCTGCACGCCGTCGCCAACGCGCAGAAGGCCGGCGGCATCGCGGCGTTCATCGACGCCGAGCACGCCCTCGACCCCGACTACGCGCAGAAGCTGGGCGTCGACACCGACGCCCTGCTCGTCAGCCAGCCCGACACGGGGGAGCAGGCGCTCGAGATCGCCGACATGCTCATCCGGTCCGGCGCCCTCGACGTCATCGTCATCGACTCGGTCGCGGCGCTCGTGCCCCGCGCGGAGATCGAGGGCGAGATGGGCGACAGCCACGTCGGCCTCCAGGCCCGCCTGATGTCCCAGGCGCTGCGCAAGATCACCGGCGCGCTCAGCACCTCGGGCACCACGGCGATCTTCATCAACCAGCTGCGGGAGAAGATCGGCGTGATGTTCGGCTCGCCCGAGACGACGACGGGCGGCAAGGCGCTGAAGTTCTACGCGTCCGTGCGCCTGGACGTGCGTCGGATCGAGACGCTGAAGGACGGCACCGAGCCGGTCGGCAACCGCACGCGGGTCAAGGTCGTCAAGAACAAGGTCAGCCCGCCGTTCAAGCAGGCCGAGTTCGACATCCTCTACGGGCTGGGCATCTCGCGGGAGGGCGGCCTCATCGACATGGGGGTCGAGCAGGGCTTCGTCCGCAAGTCCGGTGCCTGGTACACCTACGAGGGCGACC
>Ga0210040_10000911_pt1 | contig 47018 bp, 42 predicted proteins | sample CryGeyCG12114_NA_FD_185462 | JGI IMG/M metagenome (GOLD analysis project Ga0210040, IMG submission 185462) | Groundwater microbial communities from aquifer - Crystal Geyser CG19_WC_8/21/14_NA (SPAdes) (version 2) | ecosystem: Environmental > Aquatic > Deep subsurface > Groundwater | place: USA...
AAGGACATCAGCACAAGTTATGGCTTTATTTGTCTGTTACATTTAGCGAACGAGAAAGGCTTAGTGCTGGAAGGTGGGAGAGAGGAAGGCACGATGGAGGAGATATTGGTGAGGAGGGACGATGCTGTGGGCGAGGGGTATGTTGGTGAATAGAATAGGATGGAATAGCCCGGTGAGCGTGTTTTGTATGTATATCACACGGTGTCCGTCGGCTTGCTCTACTGCCGGCATTTGCGGCGGGATAGCGATGATACATACAAATGATGATGATTGATGTTTCTATTGGAAGTCCAATGCTGGTACTGAACTACTTCATGCCTCGTGGCGCGATAGCTGATATCCATGCAGAGCGTAGAGAGATGGGTGGGGCTTGTGGCGTGCATACCTACATTGAAGGAGACGCTGACGCTGACGCGGACGCAGGAGTGGCTTGAAGCGCAGTACTACGAATGCGGGTGGATGGTATCAGAGCATTGAGATGGGACTGGGCGCGCAGAGACAGTGATGGTAAGTGCGAGTGTGAGTGCTAGCTGGACCTTGATTTAGTAGGTGGGTCGTCTTGGGACTGGTCACCTTGATGGATCGTGTAACGTGGGATATGTACTGGATGAGAGCGATGGATGGTATAATGCTGAAGAGCAGATCATGTGCGTTTAGGGCAGTATTGTTGGTGAGCGGGTGTAGATGCAGTTCTTTGTTCAACGAAGAAAGACGCCAACGTTGAATGAGTTTCGAAAAAATGAAGAGTTTGTCGTGATTGCAAGGGGTGTGCGTGTTGTGTGGTTAGAAGTGAGGCTTGGGGAGAGTACTGCGGTGGGTTAATGCCAACTCGCGACACATCAATAATTTCTTCCACCAGACTTCGAAATTGACGCACTGTCTTCTAACGGTAGCGTATATAGCTAATTTTGGTGACAATAACCGTCCGGAACGAGTACAGTAGCTGATTCGACTACGCTAAGTGCAATGCCGTGGTCTATTTGATTAGGTCATGAATAACTAGGTTGTGGTTGGCGAGGGAAGTTTAGGGCAAGAAAGCGGGAAGCATTCTGGTGAGGGCACTACAGAAATTATTGATGTGTCGCGAGTTGGCATTAACCCACTGCCGTAGGAGAGCGATCACCGGTACTAATATGCAGTGTAATACGAGTGCCCAAAGGTTCAGACGACGGTTTAGTGGAGCCAGCAGCTCTTCTATGCGCCAAGGAACGTGCCGACGGCCTCTCGCGACTCACGCTTTTGACCTTACAGACCTTATGGGTCCGGCAAGACTTGCATCGCGCAGTTTGTCCAATGACATTACACTGCAGATCGCACGCGCTGGGAAAGGGTGCCGGCAGGCCTCGGCTTTCCTGTTTGGTCAGACGATTGAGACGCACAGACATGGTTCATGGGAAACTGCAGGCGAAGATGCGTATGCTGCATGCTGCAGCTGCGCCATGCATAGATCCTAGACGATGATGACAATGTATCGACTGACTCCATCTCGAAGGAAGGAGACACAACCTGTGCACCTTTCATGATGCAAGAATTCGAAGTTCGGGAGCGGTCTATCACCAACAATTCGACAAACCGAAAGTCTTCTGTATGGCCATCACGTAGCTGACCTCTGCATTATTGACTTCGCATTGGCCACAAAGTGCTAGGGGTTTGGTCAACGAAATATTCAGTGAGAGTTCGAGACTGGGTGGATCGTCCAGAAGAGTATGCCAGGCGACCTCTTGTCTCGCTACATGTCCGCCCACATGGCAGGCTCAACCCAATACGTACGGGCGAAGTAGGGAAGGAGCGTCTGGTGTAGTTCTGTCGTTCTTTGCAGGGCTCTTGTACAAGTGATGAGATTGAGTCGCATCGGCGTCTCACTGGTAGTTCTTGCTAGCGCACAGAAGGCCGCGACATACCCGCACATCAGGATGCTGGTTGCGCAACAATGCGATGAAGGCTCTAGTGTTAGGCAAAGTCATCAAGCACACCTCATGCCACCACTCATGAGTAAGAGCCCCGCGGGCATTGGCCCATGCTTCATCGTGGGACTTGCGAGGCCTTTCCGATATGACCACCCAGCCAGCGAACAGTCTTCCCTGTCCGCAACAGCCTCACCTTCCAGCCTGCAGCTCATTGCTGTGTATTGTCTATGATTTGAGCAACGTATCCACATCATATGACCCTATTGTGGTGAGTTAGCCTGACAGTTCCGCAGGATCTGCAACCGATGCGCCCTCTCTCTGCTGCGATGACCGGGTAGGGGAAACATGTAGGATCTGATTGTCTCTCTGAGCATTTTAGACCACTCTTGCTTGCAGCAGACAGATGTTACAAGGATATAAAAGGCCTCTGAGTCAGTGGTTCACTTCGGGTTCTTACCCTTTTTGCTGTTTTTCACACATCTTCCGCAGCGTCTACATCGTCAGCTTCACAAAGTCAGTAAGCTGTATCCCAGGTATCTCACCTCTTTGATCAGTCCCAGTCGTAGTACAAAGTGTGCCTGCATCACCCAAGATGTCTTCTGCAGCTAACAATACCGCTCCTACTGGTATGTCTTCAGCACTCTCCCCACTTGGGCTGTCAAGCCTGCCGACCACACAGCGGCGCCAAAGGTACCCATGAATTTTGCAGATGCTGATACCATGTTCTAGAGATGTCAATCCCAGACCCACAATACCGATCTCGAATGATGGATACCTTCCAAGTCGAGACTGCTCACTGTGCAACTTACGTTGCCGGCATAGTCACACCAGAAAAGAGGAACAAAGAGGTGAAGGGTTCCATCGAGCAGGCTTCAACTCAGCTGCGTGACGCTGTTGTAGTCGACTTGGCCTGTGTCGGTGCGCAGTTTAGCGAGCGAAAAGATCGATAGTGAGGAAGTTGTTGGCGAGCATCGATGGTGACTTATTGGAAAGTAAGGACAGCGAGAGGCGTGGTATGGGAGTGTTGGTCCGATGTAGTGCCGTTGCATCAGGGCCGAAGGATAGGTACAAATAACATAACCCCTAGATCCTTTTTGACACTATTTGGTTGGTATTAGTATTCGGCGCTAAAGTTCAAGATCGATATCAATAAGTATCCCTCAAATTAACAGTAGGGTATGGTGGGAAATGACTCCCCAAAGGACTGCGTAAACGCGAAACACGTAAACAGGTCTGAGGCTCAAGAGAGTTTCTGTATTCTGTCGCTTCTTCAATGGCTTCAGTGTTTCAGATGGCCCTTTGATCGGTACGTACTGAGATTCCCAGATCTTATTCATGAGTGCTAGTCCTACCATTAGGAATTTGACTCCTGCAAAGAGCATAGCAGGCATGACCACCACAACACCAGCAGAAGTTGGTTTCCTTCATAGGAGTGGCAGTTCATCAAGGTTGCTCCTGCCACAGAATTACCAGCGAGGACACCGAAAGAAGAACAAGCGTTTATCATACCCATTCTCGTTCCAAAGCGGTCCATACTTGACGCGGTTTCGGTCACCGCTGGGGGCAATAGGGAAACAAAATCACCAGACGTGACGCCATAAAAGCAGGCGAGGATGATGATGGCGGCAATCGAGCGCACAGCAAGCCAACATGGAGCGAGCAGAGCACATATTGCCATCAATACGGAGATGACATTGAGATGGCCAATGTACCCAGCTACAACATTGAACGAGTCAGAGGGTGAGTGCTGAAGACGTCATGACTGTCGCTGATGGCGGAAGTAGTTCTCAAGAGTCAGGAGAAGAGGGTTTCTGTCCTATCACGATGAAGCTATGGTAATCAGCTTTTGTCCATTCCAAAAATCGGGTGACGCACGTTGGCCAATAACTGTGGACCGACTTCTTCCTTAGCTCCTGCCGGAATTCTGCAAGAAAGACCTGCAGCTGCTCTTCGCTCCATCCGAGCACATCTCTAAAGAGTCGCACACTCATGCCGTACACACCGGTGTCGAGTGCGACCAGACCAAACTCTCCAGACTTCTTTAGCATTGGGTCTTTTGGCCATGATCCAATTGGCATCTTCTTTGTGATGATCTGAGTATTAATGAAGCCAGCTTCCTTCATCTGGTCTACCAATATCTGGGGGTAACACCTACCCGTCTTGCCGATCGTTTCGACACTCTGATTCCAGAGCCGGGCCCATTCAACCATTTTGCTGTTCTCGGGAAGTGTACCATCGTCACTGACAATAGTGCAATCGAACTCCTGATTCTCGACCCATCCGCCAGGTTTCAAGCACGAGAAGGCTTCAGCGTAGAAATGTGACCAGGAGGAAACCCCAAACCCATTCATGATTCTGGTGTGCACTAATGAGAACCGCTTCTCAGCAAAGCCCCATGGCTCGTCAGCGTCGGCAACTTCGAAATGTAAGTTCGGTGGTATCCAGTTCGGTTGGATTGGAGACAGATCCAGGCCGATTATTTCAGCTTCCGGCCAGGCATCAGCAGCGTCCATGGCCCAGATACCGGTACCGGTTCCCACGTCGAGAATGCCGTGAGGCTGATTAATAGGCGCAAATGTGATTTTGTCTTCTATTGCGAGACGGAGAGCATGGTAATGGAGATCAAGTCGCTCTTGCTCTCCTTCATCGTTCGGCATATAGTACTTGTCTGGGTGGTATGCGTGAAAGGTCCGACCATGCTTAATTTCATAATCATATATACTAGATCTGACGGACGTTGTACTGCATATATCTTCGCTATACCCGGAATCCCCTGATATGGAGTGGCTATCATCGACCTCAACGCGATCTAGTGCAGCCATCCTGCGCATGCAAGAAGGAGCTGAGAGAGAAAAAGAGAGATGGGAGAGAACGGGAGAGATGGGAGAGAACGGGAGAGAGAGGGGAATTTACCACGTTGTTGTGGACGCATTAGATCAGGCCACCTGGGGCAGGGACCCTTAGCGAGATGGAGGCGATCCCATGTACATGTACAAATTCCCTGCCGCATATTTGCAAGAAGTTCTTTTCTCAAAGCCAGGAGGAACAACATATGTACCTGGAAACGCACACTAGGGGCAGATATCAAGTTTCCTGACGGGGTTTCCGATGCATCCGCGAAGCGCCGGCCCCGCTGCTCCACGTCGGTTCGATGAACGGAACCTTATTTTTATGCCGCGATTGGTTAGGACACGAGCACCCTTGTGCAAAGTGCATCACACCACTCGATGCGATAGAATAATGAACCTGCACACCTGCTAATGCGACGTAGTGTAGCTTTCTTCCATCTGCATATGGCAACTTCCTTAATGCGATGTGACCAATTCCAGCGAGGCTCACCCCCGCAGGTGTTTTCGTCTTCAAAGTTTTCCAAGTCCTCAAATATCGGCAAGGTTTCTTTTCTTCAGGCATACTAAGGTTCATTGTACACAAATATCCAGATGGAGCTCGGGATACCATTCTCGCCGTTTGTCCTTCCTTTGTCTTTTATTGCCTTGTTGGTATGCGTCGGTGTGCGCGGTTATCTCAACTACCTCAAGGCCCCTCAGTTTCCTGGCCCGTTCCTGGCAAAGATCTCATCAGTATGGTTGTTGGTTCACACGTTCTCGGGAAAGCTGAACCAGCATAATGCTGCTATACTCGAGAAATATGGCTCACCCGTCCGCATCGCGCCCGACAAAATCCTTACCAACGATCCTATCATTCTCCGGCACATGAGCACTCCTCGCTCCAACTTCCGTCGCGGCACCTTCTACGACGCTTTCTCCCTGCAGCCACCGCTCAAGAACGTCCTTTCCCAGAAAGACGAAAACCTCCACAACTCTCTCCGCGCAAAACTCATTAGAGGCTACTCTGGCAAGGACCTCCCCAAGCTTGAATCCGACATCGACTCCAATATCACTAACCTGGTCAAACTTATCCGCGTGGAATCAACCGCTGGTAGATCGATCGACTTCTCTAGCCTCGCGCAGTATTTCACGCTTGATGTACTAACGCATATCGCCTTCTCCGCTCCAATTGGCTATTTAACGCAGAATAGGGACGTGTATTCCTACATCCGCACGGTGTCCGACTTCTTGCAGGTCCTCGAGCTAGGGGCGAATAGCTCTTTCATTCAATCCATTCTTGACTCCCCTTTCATGGCTCCAATGCGGCCTAAACCGACGGATAAGGATGGTATGGGCGCCATGATGGGTATGGCGAAGAGAGCCGTTTCCGAGCGTTACGGTTCCGACCCCAAAGTAGAGCAAGACATGCTGGGCTCTTTCGTCAAGTACGGGCTTACGCAGCAAGAAGCTGAGTCCGAAGCGATGGTCCAAGTCCTCGGTGGCTCAGACTCAACTGCTACTGCCATTCGCATGATCATACTACACGTGGCCACGAGCCCGGCCGTCTATGTCAGAGTCCAGAAAGAACTGGATGAGAACGACGCTCTATTCAACGGTTCGTTGATCAGCAGTACCAACAGTCGCAAATTGCCGTATCTGCAAGCCTGCATCAAGGAAGGTTTGCGCATCTGGCCGCCGTTACAGGCTCTCAACTCGAAGCTCTCCCCACCAGGGGGAGAGACTGTGAATGGCGTGCATATACCAGGTAAGCGATCCTCCACGAGAAAGAGGGATGAAGCATTCAGGGAACAGGAGGACTCCTTGCAACTCCACGGCACGCTCTAAACAAAACATATATGCTGCTTCGAAGCTTGTGCCTTTCGACTTACTTGAGATTGACTTCTTCCTAGGTGGTATCGAAGTCTGCCACAATGCCTACACCACCCAACGACGAAAAGAGATATACGGTCCTGACGCAGACTTCTTCCGTCCAGAGAGATGGCTTGAGGCCGCTGCTGAAGCAGATCAACTGAATGACGAAGGCGAGGGTGGCGAAGTTGGCGACACCGAAGAACGACCAGCCATGATCCCAACGAAATCTAGCCAATCACGACTCGCGCGGATGGAATCTACCCTTGAATTAATCTTTGGATCCGGCCGCTTTGGCTGCTTAGGACGACATATAGCCCTTATTGAGCTGGACAAGGTCATCCCGACGTTGTTGAGAGATTTTGATTGGAGCGTGGTTGAGCCGCAGAAAGGGTTCCAGAGTCAGTGCTTCGGCGTTTTCATCCAACGGGGACTTTGGCTTCGAGCGACACATAGAGGTGAAAGGAAAGTCTGATCGAGGTAAGTCTCAAGTTGGACACTGGTATGATCGCCATGGTGGCTGATCTCGTGGGTATGGACCAGGAGATGCGCCGTATCTAGAAGCAGACCATCTCCTTCGCAAGATGCTCGTCCCAGAGACGACTAAGGTCCTGTCGATGGGTAAGACATAGCAGCTTTACGATGCCCCTCGGAGGCGCGAGGTCCTAAAGGATGTTCGAGTCCAAGGACCAGACAACAAGTTCTGGCATTTCTAGCAAGGCTCTATCTACAGCAGGCTATTTTGCCCAGATGTTTTTGCTTTGATACATCTAAGCTTCTTTTGGCCATCTTCAAAGAAGCGCATGTGTCGATTTAGAGATTCATATGGCTGCGGCTGCACAACTTAGGTCGGAAGGATTGCAGTAGTATCATACCTCTGCCATAAGCCACTAAGGATTGAGCTCCACCGCGGTTCTAGCCGCCGGCTGCGTCCACCGCAATAGGAGATGTTGCCGGAAGGATTGTGTCACGGTTGGTACGATCGTTGCTTGGTCTATAGAAACGAATATAGCTATGACGTCGCCTGTCGAGAAGGAGTAAATGTTCAAATGCGATGCTATCCCACGGGCTGGGCAGGAGGTCAACAAGTGTTGCATGTTTGGTGTCGCGTCTGTAGGCTATAGGGACCACGCAAAAGGGCTGCGGGTCGCGTCATCCCATCGGTTATTAGCACTCTACTCGCCACGTGGTAGAGGATACGAACCCACACGCTCTTTGTGCGTAACAATTGCATGATGCCGTGCTTTTACTCGGAAGATGTTGGTGGTGATGTTAGTGTACCTATGCAGCTGTTCGAGGCACGACTCTTGGCGGAAAGCACGGCTAGAAAGCGCTCGTCATCGTGGCCTGACTCTCGGGCATTGCAGGCCCCGCTGCCGTGGTGGAAGTTCTTCGACTCGGATAGATGCACTCTCGCATCAAGAGCATTGTGGGGCTCAGGTTCACCACGTCAACACCAATCTTGCGCGACCACATGATCGGATCTTCGTTTGCTCATGCAAAGCTGACCTCTGGTATGCAACTTGTGCTGCAGGCTCGTTTTGGGCAAGATTGGCGTGTCGCCACCGGACTACTGTTTCAGATGCTGAAACGTGAACAAGGGTTTGACCAGCAACCACCAACCTGTAAGATCTTCCCGCTGCTCACCGTGAATGCATCCTTCTGGTATAGTACCAGAACCGGCTGATGATTCATAGCAAATAACATTTTGGGACGAAATTTCAATCCTCTCAGCTGTCGATTTCTCCCCGCAAGGCATTCCGGAACCCCTATAGCACGCTATGTGACGTGCGTCAACGGCCTGAAGCTCCACCAACGCTTGGCTGCCAACACCTCAAATTATCATGCCCTACCGTCGGGCGGTGGGCAGATCTAGCACGCAAACCCCTCCCTATGATCTACTCATCGTTAACATCCGATTCGACAGAGAGATTATGTAACCGACGTGGTCTCGCTGACCGGTGAACACAGGTATACCTTCGAATCTACCACTGACAGCAACACGATGTTGTCGCTCTATATCTTACATCAGGTGAGAGTCGTGACGTTGCAATCATGGAGACGACGTTCTAATCCATCAACAGAAAGAAAGCATGATCGCTGGCAGGACGTGTTACATCTCGAATTCAGTGTTATCATCAACGCCTTGCGTAGGATGATTTGACGAGTTCATGGATCTCGATCTGGTCCCTAGTGGGAAAGGATTGACACCTTAATGTCCTGCTGGCGTCATCGCACGCTTCACTTTCCTGCACCGAGCCTCTCCGCAAGCGCGAGGATCTGCGACAGACACGGCGGGAAGGACAATGACCTGACCGGACTTGCCTGTTGCCACTCACGATCCTCAAACCCCCTCCACTGCTTGCAATTGCTGAATCGAGGCCTGAAAAGTTTTCGCAGCAGGTACGCAACGACATGTCCACTACATGAGATGACTCGAGGCAAGAAAGTGGGTTCCACCAGCTTCCCTGCCGAGATGTGTCCTCTGCTGCACCTCCCCCAAAGGAGACACCTGACAACATTCATCGACTTGGCTGCAGTAAGCCTGTGCTATCATTCATGACACTGCATGCATAATCATAGCCTCAGCCATGTCGCCATGTGCTAGCTTTAACTTCGTCAGTCAGCCGCAGCGGGCAATGAAGTGTTTAGTGAGTTTCAGAAATTCTTACCCTGGTCGTGCTTTGCACCGCACGGAAGAAGCTAAACCGCTTCCTGGCCTCGAACAGTAAGTTTACTGCTCCTTCTCTTTCCTTGCATGTCGGTACTTGCCTAGAGGACCTCTCAGCGTCGAGCACATTAATCTAGTTCGCCTTTGTTCCTGCATTGCAGTACCTGCATGATCGCACGAGGAAATCGAAACGTGTGGCCCCCTTCCTGCTCAGTTCAGCAATGCGGGAGTACTGTCAGCGGAAGATGGTGTATCCGCTTATTGGTATATTTCAACGTCCGCCCACCCTCGACAAGTACGTTATCCTGCTATTCAATTCCAACCTATTGCAATATTTTCTAATAATTTCTTCCTTCTCTTGTCATCTGATCCTGTCACCATTAATTACAGCAACAGCGTCAGATTCCTGACCAAAGCGAACCGCCTTCTGCACCTTATTGATACTAATCCTTTCACTGTACCACCACACATTAACGTTTGCTATCGTACACTCATCGCACGGTATCACCTTAACCGGGGCGAAGCTCAGACAGCAGAAGGCCTATAGATCGACATTGGGAATGGACTTCCAAGCATACAACAGCAGCCCCAACACGAACTGCTCGCAGCCGCATATTAATGCCATGCAAACAAATGGATTGCTCTATCGAGAGGTCCCACGGTTTGCACGAACCGAAGTCGACCCGGCGACGCCTGAAACAGCGATGATGGTTCACTCCTTAGGAATCCTTGTGCAACATGGTGTATCTCCGTCTCAACTCAGCTGTCTGTTCTGTGAAGCGGCTCAGCAGGCATACCTTCAAGTCCGGAAAGTCCTCCAGGGACAGCATGGTTGGAAATCGCTGCGCGATGCTATCCCAGTCCTGACCCTTCACAGTACTGGCAGACCACGGAACTTGATTTCAGCGAACCACACACCTTCAAGTGTGCCCCCAAGCTCCTTTCAGCAGAGTCACGACCCTCGCTGGTCCACGCTCACTGGTGACACGCTCCGGGGCTCCAGGGACATTGGAGACAGCTTCTACGAAGCCCTGCATATTCCGCCGGCGCTGGGAGAAGATATGTACCCACATCCATCACGATTCGATCCCTCCACAAAACTAGACTCGCCTTTCGCAGTGAGCTCACCTGCCACTTTCGGGGTTCCAGATACCACTGGCTTCGATTTTGAGTTTGCTCTCAGCTCTGACGAGCCCGTTATTCCCTCTGTAGAGGGTGATGCTGGCTTCCATCCTTATGATGGCACCATCCACACTGATGGCTTTGCCGGCACCGGACACCTTCCAAGTCCTCAAAGCCAATCACACCTGCATAGGATCGTTCACCACGCTCATTCTGCAACTACTACGCCTTCGCAACTAGAGACGCCTGGTAGCAGCACTGTTGGGCATCGGAGTTTCTCTACCAGGATGTCTATTCACAAGACCGTACTACCGTGCAAGGATTTCATTGATTACACCCCCCCTGCGCCAACAAAGCCTTGCTACAGGTCGCCGTGCCCTTACTGTTCCAAGGACTTCAAAGCTCAAAAGGAGTTCGTATCACATATGACAGCAGAACATGACCGACCCATCCAATACATATGCCTGCACGCCGCTCAAGGTCAATCCAGGTGTTGCTTCACGACTTGCCGATTGTCTCGCTTCAACAAGCACCATACCGAACACCACGGCGAACATTGCAATATGGCTCACAAGGACAAGCAAATCGCGTCACCGTGTCGTGGTGAGCAAAGCAACCCTCGTCCCAAGCGCGTATGGGGCTGTTGGATGTGCAAGCACGCCTCGTACAGCGTGAAGGGGTGGGTGAAGCACCAAATGGAAGAGCACGATAAATGCACACACAAGCAGATGAAGTGGACGTGGCTTGTTCTAAGTCTCCTCTCACAAGAGATGACCGACTTTCTGTGGCAACACCAAGTTGCCCACCTAGAGGAGACGACCGGATACCGATGGAAGATCGAGTGGTCAGAAGCCGCAGACGAGAGCACTCGTGATCGACTGATTCACAACCTAGAGACGGGGTCGTTCGAAAGCAGGTCTTTCGAATCTGACCCTAGTGCATGCCAGAGTATCGTGATGGCGGCGATGGACGCAACTTTCGGCTTCAAATCAGAGCTCGAACCGTACGTGGCTGGTACAAACAGCAGCAAACGTCCCTCGACCTCCTCGCCGGCCCACTGCGACGGGATTAGATACGCCGGACCTCGTCTGCTTCGGAGACAGAAAAGCTTCGCTAGCTCGAAGTACCACCCGGTCAACGCCACAGTACTCGCAAAACAACCTGCGAAACCGTCCACCTCAAACCCTCGAAGTGCTGACTAGACGAGGTATCCGTGAAACACACGACCTCTGAGAGCCTTCTGGACGGTTTCTTCGTGGTTGACGTTATCGTGGAATCACTCATATGGCGACGCTGGCGTTGTCTTACAGTCGAAGTCGTTGACGACTGGTAGCAGGCCTGCATACTTACCTTGTTTAAGGTTCTTATTGTGTAATGCTAGAGTTTTAGGCGGCCATCAACCCTCTAGACGGTGCCTAGATGGGTACGGCGAAGGACGAGGAGATCTGCACGCCGGCGTGCATGAGGACGACTCTGATAAAACTTTCATGCTTTGGCTGTGACTGGTCCAATGCCCGATGTACCAACAGGATCGGAGTCAGGGATATTTCCTATTACTATCCACAAGCATCATGTGTTCATGTGCATACCAACAAGGATTCAGTCGAGGCGTGGCGGATATGGATTCAAAGTTCAAATATTCACTATAGATCATTGTTATGATTGACGTTCAGGCATCATCGTTTTTAAAACGTAGACAGAAAGTCGGGGATCAGAGCCTTCTGTCCACAAGCCCTAAACAATCTGGTCGAGGATTAAGCACCAACAGCTCTGCGCCACTAGTGCCGAAGATCCTTGGATCTGGCCTAAACGAACCAGCACATGGGTCACTGAAAATCGTTTACATTGTGTATCCGAGATTCGCGATCGTTGGCCAAGGCAAACTGTGCCAGGTTGTTCACTACCGTCACCGCAAGTCTGTTACATAGGCTACGTTCGGGCGATCGGTGCCGGGACAAAGGTGGAACATTACGGGCTGCTACCTGGCTGGGCTAACAATTAGTAAGTTGCTGAATAGGCCGCGGCCCGTCGCGGCACTGCGTAGATTAGTGAAAGTATAGAAGTATATCGAATGTGGTAGTCTTATTGGAATAACTGCTTGTTCCTCACCATCGTCTTCCCATGCGTCGCACCATCTAAATCTAAAGACAGGTATAGGGACGTGACTAACGGTGGCATCGAGCCATGGCAACTTTACGAATCTAATCTCGTGGTGTGTGGCTTGATGCGTATTTGTTCAGATGCTGGAAAAAGGTGTCTCAGGGGCGGATGACTTTCAAGTAAGGCGACCGCTAGGGTAATTGCCTTACAGAGCTGGATTTTTAAAGTTTCAGCTACTGGCATGGAACGGGGCAGTTCAGACCCGACCGTTGGATCGCCCGGGCAGGTGAGTTAATGGTCCGGCGGGTTCGAGTCCGTCTCGTTCCACTAGCTTAGGCACGAAGAAATCGGAGAGTCCCCAGACTCACCGCTTGATCTCGTCATCGCTCGCGACTTGATTGACCCACAACCCGAAGCATCGCAAGGGTGCAATCTCTCACGACTGCAGGTATTCTTACCCGAACTGTATTCATCTGCACGAGCTTCCTCTTCTTGCAGCTTGTTGCACACGGGGGTTGGAACGATGTACCAACACTATGGAAGCCAGGCGGGACCCGGATCGACCTCCGGTGCCTGGAGTAATTACTTGCAGTGCACCCCACCTTCCACTTTCCGTGTCCCTCCATCCAGGTACGCAGCCACGAAGAATCTGAAACCATACCTAGGTGTGCTGTTCTAAGCTTTTTTGCCATGGCCGGCACATGGTACGCGAAATCCCCTTTGAGCTGGAGCGGATTCGTGGGCCTCACTCGCAGGCTGTTTTGAGCTTTGTTACTCTTCAATTCATCTCGAGTCCTGCTGTGCGCATCATTATCACACCGCAAACTTCCTCAGGCTGATTGCTCCGCGCGATTTTTAGTGCGAAACTTAATGGATGTGTGGCGCTCTCGCCGGTTTCTTACCACGATGCCGCGCAGCTTGCGCAATTCCATAAATATGAGGGTGAGGTCGAGCAGTTTCGGAAGCTCGATTTACGTCTTCGCATTTGCTTCTCGGACACGGTCTGCGCGAGCAGATCTTACACGATAAAGTACACTTTACTCTTGTGTTGTCTGTCGAGAGTGCGCATCTCTTCACGTTCATCCTATAGCCAAGCAGGACATTGGTGGTCGCAAACTTGCTATCCGACCATACTGATCCCCCCCGAGCATATGCACATACGGTGGGCTGACCTGCGGCGCTAGAGGATTTCGTCTCGGCCTCGAGTCGAAACAGGCACAGCCAAGGGCAAAAGGTCTGTTTCTGTCCCAAGAGATGTTTCCACCTAGTACCGGCATTCTATCATGGACCAATGAGCAGTACCACAAGGACGTTTACAATGAAGCCAGCTCCATGGACTTTGAAACTGGACACCAGCTTTCACCTGAGAAGCAGACCATGCTCCATGCTGTTCAGACGTTGCTGTCGATGGGCGTGCCGCATACAGTGATGCCAATCCTTTGCAAACCACAGTGCCGCGAGCCCTTACAGACGCTACTTTCTGCCACGCGCACTGGGTTCACACTGCAGCAGTCCCTCTCCATCATACAAACGTTGAGGCCCCTAACCTCTGACACTGTCTACGCATCGCGCCCAACCTCCAGTCTCTCAGGTTCAGTTCAAAGAGCTGCGTCGATGCGATCCTATGATTCACAGATATCTGGCGACACGTTACGCAGCATAGGTGGTCCCTGTGGGCTTACAATGCACCATGACCATCGACCCATTCAGGAGGCTAAGGAGGCGGTGCATTCACAGGCACAATTGAACTGGCCGGAAGCAGGCGTGTCGAACGATGCCTCTCAAAACACCAGCTATCCACAGGCTACGTTGAATGGTCGCCACCCCGAACTACAGCCTGCTGGTTTCAGTTACATCACTCCTGTACAAGAGTCACAAGATTCTTTCTACACAACCATGCTGCAGGACCACGCAGTGAACCACAATAGTTTCTACATGGAGGACGACACCGATGTCTTTGATGCTCCAGACCCTAACTTTCGCAACCAAAGCCTTGGGAGTATGCAGCTTGAACAAAGAGTCGGTCAACCAGCCTTATACTCGTTTCAGCCGACGACATCGAAGACTCAAGGCAGCCCCACATCGTCAACTGACCAGACTCAACGTGTCACTCGAACCGAGCAGGTCCCGGAGTTTAACTTTTGGATGCCGCAAGAGGATGAACCGCCAAGCTACCGCTCGCCTTGTCCGTTCTGTGAGAGTGATTTTAAGGCCTCTAGAGAATTCATTGCTCACATGAAGGCAAATCACGATCGACCCGCTGAGTTTTTGTGCTTGCATACCGTGCCCGGCAGGCACGGACCCAAACGTTGTGCGTTCAAAACCTGCAGATCGTCCCAATTACCCAGGCATCATAACGAGGAGCACCGTGGCTGCACAAAGCCCAATACCGAGGGTACAAAGCTGCCATCTTGCTTGGAGCAGATACCAAACCCTCGGCCCAAGAGAGTATGGGGCTGTTGGTTTTGTCCGTTAGCCTTCACCACAGTTGACGGTTGGGTATCGCACCACATGCATGGCCATAGATTCGGTCAACGAAGAGATATGAGCCATACCTGGCTGATGAAGAGCCTGCTGTCTCAGGGCGCACTTCAACCCTGGTGGAAGAGCGAGGTGAAGAAGCTTGAAGAGAAAACTCAATCTACCTGGAACATCCAGTGGTACTCAGGCCAGGAACCGACACGAGACGAATTGATTAAAGCTCTCGAGACTGGCTTCTGGAAAGACCTTGACTTCACCAAAGACACAAAAGCATGTCGTGCAATAGTGGCGGCTGCGATGAAGTCTACCGAACAGACCAGAACCGAGCTCGGTCCATTGGATCACAGCAGCAGACATGCTTCACATTGTTCATCGTCCACCTTTATGCGTCCGAAGTCTCTACGCTTACCACTGCGACGAAGCAAATCCACCTTGAAACAAAGTACTCCTGACATCAGCGGGCCCATTGACCATATACCCGAACTTCCTTCTCGTCACCAAGTCATGGCTCCTGCGTCGAGCACGGACGACAGAAACGATCACAGTGCAACCGTTGGCGCAGTTCATGACAATGAGATCCACATGTACTTATCTTGATGAGGTGTGTCATGAAACGAGCTTATGAGTGAGCAAATGACTAATCAAAAGCAGTTTCAGAGCCTGAAACCTTTCAAGCGTACGAGGCGGACGATTCTCGCAAGTTACATCCTGCTGGTCTCCTACCTTAGCCATAAGGTAAAAGCACTTGAGGTGTCCTTTTTCAATTCTTTCATCGGGAACGATACAGACGGCCCGTTTTCCATTTACTTGATCAACCTTTTCCTCGTTTGCATTCATACCATGTACCACCACCTGCATGTATACTACCATCCACGCCAGCATACCATGTAATAAGAGAAAATGGCAAATAGGTCACCAGAACCACGAGAGAGAAGAGGACTACAGTGTCACGAAACGTGATCGCCGTGTAGCAATGTGGATATGTCGACGAAACTGGGGCCATAATGCATGCCACCGGACAGTGTGGTACTAGCTACGAGGATAACAGCATATTGTAACAACAGCGCGATGTAAAATAAACTGTATAGTATGGATCTAGTTGCCAGTAGTAGCAATCGAAGACCTCAATGTCAATTGAGACACAAAGATAGACTATGGTCAGAAGACCAATCAGTGGCCTCCACTTACAGTACTTGGCGGCATCCAAGGCCAACACATCCCCCGCACATACCAAGTCCCATTTGAACAATTGATTAACTTTGCTACCGAGAAACACGTGCAATTTGTGTCTAAATCGACACACAAAAAAAGGGTCGTGTGGTGTAGTGGTTATCACGTCTCCTTTACATCATGTGTGTAGAACGGAGAAGGCCCCGGGTTCAATCCCCGGCGTGACCTTACTTTTTTTGTTTATGTGTGCTGATCCCACAGACTCGAGCCTGGCCTAAATTTCTATGGACGGTTTTTGTGCACTGCACTGGCTGTGCGGCGGGCGCTCGAAAGTGGGGGGCATCGTGGCGGAGATGGGCGAAACTACTGTACTAAGCACTGTGCAGTGGGTGCTGGCGAAAGAATAACGATGATTCCGCTAAGTTCCGCTGCCCGAGGGTCTTTGTTCGTCTCTCGCTCGCTCACGCTTGCTTGCTTGCCTCCACGAGAACGAACACGCAAGAAGCCAATGACGGTGCCCCCTTGGTGAGCTGTGGACATGGACATGGACTTGAGATCTCAGACTCGGCATTGCCTAGGTACGGTACATTACGGGACTTCACCGAAACCCAAAGATGGCGGTGCGGTGGTGAACCAGCGGTTCATGACCATGTGCCACCAGGACAAAGCGTAGGTTGAAAAATAAAGCTCTACAGATTCCCGTCACGCTACTTGGAGGTCCTAGTATTATGTACGCGTATGCAGCGCCTGCCACGCTCTCCATTCCTGTCCGGGCTTCAGGCACCGCGATAGTAAACAACTGAACCAATCGTGCTTGTTCGGGTAGAATAGAACCATGGTGCCACGACCTCGAATGCCAGCCATACGAAGATGCTATACTTGTGTCCTCAGCACGTCAAATCCCCAGCGCCATCTATGCTGCTCGAACGCTCAAAATATCAGAATCCATTCATTCCACAGAGTATTTCGCCAGCACGGTACAGTCCCGCACGATCCTCCCTTTCAATGCACGACTGCGCTATCATTCGACCGGAATTCGCGCTTCCTCAGATTAGTTCGGTCCTCCGGCGGTCGACGGAATCCACCTTTCCAACATCCCCCTCAATAGCGCCTTGTTGACCGGTTTACTGAGGTAATCGTCCATCCCACTCGCCTGGCACTTCTCCCGGTCGCCCTGGATCGCACTCGCCGTCAACGCGATGACGGGCACAGCGCTAACGTTCTTGAACTTCTGATCCGTGCGTAGTCGCTTCGTTGCTTCGTACCCGTCGAGCAGGGGCATCTGGCAGTCCATCAAGATCGCGGCTGGTGTGGGCGAGGATGGTGAGATCGAGGCCGGCGAGGCGGTGGCGTGACACGAGGAGAGGTAGTCGAGGGCTTCTTGGCCGTTCCAGACTGCGTGTGTTTTGTAGCCGAGTTTGCGGACGAGGTTGAGCGCGACTTTTTGGTTGATTGCATTATCTTCTGAAGATAGGTTAGCAATGACGTGAGTACTGAGGATTGCAATGCACTTACCGACTACTAGGACGAGAGGCTGGGCATCGGAACTATTGGATTGCTGTCCTTGCGGTGGTTGCTGTGCTTGCCCTGATTGCTCTTCCTGTTGTGCTTGATTTGGCTTCTGCGCTTGCTCTGGTTGCGGCGAGTCAGGATTGGATCCGGACGGTGGGGAAAAGGTAAGAGCCTCTCGTGATGGAGATGGCGTCCTTGGTTCTGGCGGGCCCTCGCCCCTCGTGACAGCAGCTGTGGCATCGCGTATAGCCACGCTGCCCGACACTGACTGTTGTATCTGTGGTCGACCTGAAAGCTTGACCATTAATCCTGAAAAGCCCATCTCTTTGGGCAGTGTCAACAATGCTTTCGTACCCTTCGAGGGTTTCGATTCCAGAGTCAGAGCCCCACCCATCTTCTGGGCAAGATTGCGCGAGATGGTCAGACCAAGACCTGTCCCTCCGTGACGTCTGGCGGTAGTGCCGTCGCCTTGAACGAATGGTTTGAAGAGCGTAGCCATTGTCTCGTCATCGATCCCTTCTCCGCTGTCCTGGACAGCGATGTGGATTTTTGCGCCCTCGCTCGTAACCGATATGTCGATTGAGCCTTGAGATGTGAACTTTATGGCGTTCGAGACCAGGTTTGTCAAGATCTGTTTGACCCTGCCTGCATCTCCGACCATTTCCAGCGATGCACGTTCATCTATGCGAAGAGTCCTCAGCTCCAGGGATTTGCTCTTAGCTGTGTGCTTGAACAGCTCTTTTACTTGCCGAACGAGTGCGTGTACATCGAAAACTGTTTTCTCAAATTGTATCTTACCGGCCTCGATCTTCGATAGGTCCAGGATGTCGTTGACAATGGTTAGTAGATTGTTGGCTGAAACCTGGATGTTATTGACGCAGTCTTGCTGCTCATTGTCCAAACGAGACTCGGCTAACATGTCGGCTGTCCCAATGATCCCAGCAATTGGTGTTCTGATCTCGTGTGACATGTGAGCAAGAAAGGCAGTTTTGAGTCTGCTTTTCTCCATTTCCAGAGATGCTTCATGTAAGAGCCGGGCATTTTCAGCTTGGAGACCAGCCCGTTGGTGTTGCTCGGTGACGTCGACAGAGCAACCAAAGACTTTGGCCGCTTTCTCGGGGCCTCCTGGCTCGTCAACGCCGTCCTGGAGAAGACTAAACTTGTACCACCGCGAACGTATCTGGCACTCAAAGGTAGCGCTGTCCTCTTTGCCGTCTAGGATTTTCCACACATGATCCTTGAATTCAGGTATACCAGGCCCTTTCCGGTCGTCAAGGTCTTTCACGAGCCGACTTGTCCTGTCGTCCTTAAGCCAAAACATGCGGCCTTCGAGCACGGTTAGATACCCGTCCTTCACTTCGAAAAGCCCAATGTCATTTTGTGACAACATTTCCATCATTTGGTCTTGCTTTGTCTCGGCTTCCATACGCTCTACCACGAAATTTTGAACATCTGTAGATGTACCGTACCACTTCAAGACCTGTCCGTTGCTGTCTCTCATCGCTTTCGCACGGACAGACATCCAAACCCATTGGCCATCCTTGCGGCGATATCTCACTTCGGCATTGAGATCGGTCTTGTTTTTGGAAGCCTCTGCAAATCTGTCCCAGAAACGTCGAATATCGTCGACGCTAATAGCTTCCGTATATCGAAACCCCATCGATTGTTCTTCTGTCAACCCCGTGAAATCGTACCAGCTTTGTGAGAAATAATCCGCCTCACCCTTGTCGTTGACGGACCATAACAGGTGAGGCAAACGGTCGCATATTGTACGAAAGTCGGTTAGACTAGATTGGAGGTCCGAGGCTACCACGTCTGCGTACTCTCCGAGTGTGGTGATCCAGACTACCCCGCCAATATGTTCTCCAGTGTCGGAGTCGTACAACGGATCTCCAGAAGTCTCGATCACAATATCTTTACCGCCATCTTTCAGCCCATAGCGCTGGTTTCGAAACTTCTTTCGTTCCCTATTGAGCCAGATCGAGGGAAATTCATACACTGGCAACGAGCTTGTGAACGTGGAGTCCCATAGGTCCCAATTGCTAAAGAACATTTCAAGATCATCGATCTCGACTGGTGCCACATCTCGCTTGCCGCGGAAATTGGGATAGCAGAAACTGTTGTCAGCAGCGAGCAGGAAACCCGCTCTATCCTCGCTGTGGTATATCGCATCACATAGCTGTGAGAACCTAGCATCAAGATAGGTTTGGCTTGTGGCCGTAGAGTCGACCGCACCCGAATAGGAGGTCGTTTGGGCACGTAGGGACGGTCGTGTTGATTGATTGGGAGAAAGACTCGTCGGCTCGGGGTTATTTGATGGAGCGGGTACGACAGGTTCCTCCTTTATATTTTCAAAAGTGAGCATTCGAAAGCTCTCGCCAGTAACGTTGAATTTGCTGACGAGCAAGCGCGCTGTAACAGTTGAATGGAGCTCATTCTTGGTTATCTCCACCTGCAATCTGAGGGTCGCGTGTTTTTCATCGCGTCCTTGGTCAGGGCTTATTTGTCCGGACTCACTGCTTTGCGTTAACAGCTCCTGCAGGGCATCCTCTGAACCATCCTGCCATCGTATAGGCAGATTGCTGACATCTTTGTCAACCAGCAATTCCGATGATTGAAATAATTGGTGGGCTGCTCGATTGATGAGAACGATTTTGGACCCTTTCTCGGAAAGGGCAACTATGGGAACAGGCTGAAAATCAAAGACCGTCGACCGCAAATTTTCCTTGACCGCCGGGCTGATACTGCCCATAATTTTTCAAGACGCGAAGCAGTATCGTCGCTATTCATGGCATTAACTTGATAGTTACCTCGTGTCGGTATTCCGTAGAAATGATGTTGTGAGGCGCAACGAATCTCGGTTGAGCATTTTGCTCTAGGGCTTTCTGGCTTGTGGCTGTCTTCGGCTGTTCTAGAATCGAGTCCAAAGATTAAAGTTTGCCGCCCGCCGTAGCGCTGTTCCATCACGGCTTCCAGGGCTAATCGGGCTTCAGCGGAATTGCATTTGAACTGTCCCCAGTGGTCAGACCACAAATTGCGGGCAGTTACGAAGGGGTCGTGCACTTAATTTTCAAGTGTTTCTACCTACCGTATCGCCTAGTCCAGTCTCCTACCAATGGGACGGTTTGAGAACGCCTAGCTGAACCAGGATTCAGGCCGCACTCGACCATAACATTTTCGATGAGTTCGCGAGCCGTACCACAAGCACCCCCAGTCGGGACATCGACATGTCGCATTACCTGACCAAATTTGTGCTTATAGCGACACGAAACGGGCGCAAAAGATGACACGAGCGATCACCACATCAAAGGACATCCGCAAATCATTTAATAGATCGTCATTGTGGCAGGAGCTCAATGGACAAGAACTACCCGCACAATTGCAGATCGAAACAAGGTCCGGACTAAATATCCGGTGAGAACAAAGTCATTTCCTTGCACCACGCCCCGAAAGAATTGACGGGTCAGCTAGTCCAAAACAGTAAAGTTAGCCGGTATAGGTATATATTTGATAGAATCAAGTTATCACCGTACAAGCAGTATTCGCCGTAGAAACGGCTCGTCGTAACGGTGTCATATTCACGTCTTCGGATTTCCTGGCCCTTAGGCGTTTAGGGACGTTGCTGGGCCATTTCTAGTAGTATGTGACCAATATTGACTGGGAACGATGAGAGAGGGAGGTTGAGAGGTGACCGTCGGCTAACCTACTAATTTGGACTAGCTGACCCGTCAATTCTTTCGGGGCCTGGTGCTTAGAACTTTACCACAGCCTCGCCTTTTACCGTGACCGAGACATAATACCATGGTTGAAGAAGTGACCGGCGGAAGACTACATGACGACAGAGGTAATACTGACACCAGTTGATGGTACAATAGGATATATTCGTGACCACATAATCGTTCATCAATGTAGTCGAGACACTATATGATATCTACTGCTATGTGACTACGCCTTCCCCATTGACTGCGCCCTTACGCTCAACCACCGCGAACTTCGTACCGATCGCTCACTGGGAGTCAATAATGACCACTTCGGCATCCGTTTCGCCCAGACTCTCGACGGTTAGAACGTCTCCAACATTGACGTTCTTGACGAAGGCAGCATCTCCTTCACCGAGGACGATGTCTTCCCGTCCTGCTAGTCTGACCCTTGACTTCTTCTCCCACTTTTCTGATTCAGTGAGATGCACATAAACGTTTCTGTTGGACTGTGATCGAACAATGTCCTCGCCATCTCCTCCGACCTGGTATTGGAAAGTCTTCTTTGGTTCCAGAATACCAGCTGAGAAGATCAAATCAGCGTGGACCGCAATCGTGCCCTCCTTTGCCGCCTTAGCTTCCTTCTCTTCAGCTGGAGTCGCTGACGGACCGGCCTTGAGCGGTGTGATGATGTTGACGAACTTTTCGCGCTTGTCGGCTTCAGTGAATGTGTCGGTGTGGTAGATGGGGGGTAGACCTCGCTTCCAGGGGGTTGCCCATATCTGGAGGAAGTGCACCCAATCAGAGTTGTGTTCGTTTTGTTCAGAGTGGGCGATGCCTTTGCCACCAGTAGTGAACTGGACGTCGCCGCGCTTCATGCGGTAGAAGTGATCTTTATTGGTTGATTCCGCACCTTTCCTTTGCATGGAATCTCGGTGCGTGAGTTCACCAGACAAGATGTAAGAGAAAATCTCAGCATCCCTGTGAGGATGGGTGGGGAAGCCCATATTTGGCGCGACACGGTCTTCATTGAGGACGCGTAGCGAACCGAATGACTCATAACGCGGATCATACCACGAAGCAAAGCTGAAGCTGTGTTTCGTGTCCAGCCAGCCGTGATCCGCTGTCCCTCTCGTGTTGGAGGGCCTGTACGTGATGTTTGCGTGTGAAAGTGTGTTGGCCATTGTTGTTGCTGCAGTCTTCAGCCCTGATGTTGATCTCGATAAGATCGCGCTGGTCATAGACTCTTGTTCTTGAAGTGCTATTGTGTTGCTAGTCTTGCTGCTGTAGTAGTAATTGTCGAGTAGATACCTGGATATTAGAGCTAAGCAGATTGTTGTCACTGTGAGTGTGATTGTTTTGGAGAGCGAAAATGAAACCATTGAGGAAATAAAGGATACTTATACTGTTGTACGAAGTAAATCTAGATGCAAGTAGACAGTTCATGAAGCATTTTGTACTGTTACGAGCACCATTCTAAGCTTAGCTAAATTGTTATTAAGTTTGCGGATGCTGGTCATGGAGGAGAGCGATGGAGAAAGGCAAATTTGAGGTTTGGTCAGCATTAACAAAGCAAGGAACTCGTGTTCTTTGGCCCGGCTAACCTGCCCGTTCTGTCGCATTCTGCTTCGAGTAAGCGTAGAGCGGAATAGCCGCCATGCCACTAAGCTTCCTGCAGTAACGATTGAACATCTGACAAAGCGCATACCTTACGCAGTCTGACTGTGTATAACCTAGCATATCAGCTATCCAATCCACGAATAACATCAAGAATCTCGTTGATGGTTCAGAAGCGACCACGCCTATCAAGAGAACCATCGACTGAACTGAGCTATGACAACACTACTCGGAAAGGACTACAATCGCTAGCACGAACAGTCTCGCCTCCACTAACCATCAAGAAGCGGAGAGGAGACGTATATGAAGAGGAGAAATCAGCAACAGCAGCTGTTGAAGCGGGGGAGAAGGATGTGGCGGACCAATTAACATTCTGGTCGACGCATTTGCTCGTAGCACTTCGACCACAAACCCCAGGAGTGCCTCGATTGAATCACAGAGAATGGATAGAGCTGTACGAACGAAACGCTGGTAGTCTGAAAGGATGTCATTATGTGGTACATCAACATGACCATCCCATTGCGGGTACCCACTATGACTTGCGTCTACAATGCAATCCCACAAGCTCGATCAGTTTCGCCATCATGTATGGTTTGCCAGGTGATCCAAACAGCAGGAGAGTAAACCGCAACGCGACAGAGACGAGGGTACATTGTTTGTGGAATCACCTCATTGAGACTGCTTCGCATAGCACAGGGTCAATGTTGATCTGGGACACGGGTGAGTTTGAGGTCCTGCCGCACTCTGAAGAAGAGAATGGGAATAGTACTGCTGGAGACAGCGAAGATGAGCCCGAACAAGGCAGAGCCAAACCAAACGAACAGGAGAGGTTGCGTGCAGCCTTTCAACGGCGAAAGATCAAGCTGAGGCTGCATGGAACGAAGTTGCCATCATGCTATACCTTGGCTTTGCGTCTGACGCGGGACAACTATCGTGGTGAGCAGCCGAAGAAGCCTTCAAGACGCAGGAGACGTCAGGGGCCGGGCATACGCAAGGTCCAGGGTTCTGACGGTGACTCACAAGAAAGCAGTACGGACGATCGACGGCCACCCAAAAGAGGTCTTTCTTCGTTGTCACGTCTATCGTCTCCGCCAGCTTTCCCCCACACTAAGAGTGACGCGACGGATGAAGATACGCAAGCTGATGCAGCCGCAGCAGCTGTAGCCTCAGACGGCGAAGATGAAGCCATTCGAGCAAACAACGCGTACACGGGAGCGACCAATGACATCGGCTCCATCCATCAGCGAAAGTGGTTTCTGTCGGTCGATCGAAGAAAGTCGGGTTTCATCAGACGTACTGCTCAGTCCGCATCTGGCTTTGTCGAGACGATTTGGACCCGCAGAAGCGCGGAGGGAGATCTTGCCGACGGTGTAGTCGGATCAGCGACGGGCTTTGATAGGTTTGTAGTCGGTGGTCGTGAGACCGAACATTCTGTAGTGACAGGCAGGCTTGCCAGTGAGATTTTGGCGGACGAAGGTGTGGTCGGATTTGTGCCTAGAGGACATTGGAGGGCGATCACTGAATGAACCGACGACGGATTTTGTGCTTCACCTAGGCGATAGACCACTTCCAGACTTGTCCCATTTTGCCACCTGTCCGCCTTGTGCTCTGCCCATCAATTGCTTGTAAACACTGCTCCAAACACCCGGTATAGTGTTCTTCGAAGCTTCACCTGATGCTGTCTCTGGGGTGACAAAGAAGCTCGTTGGGGTTGACCTCGAGAACGGCCTAGTCCTCAGCCATCTGTCCTTCCACTTGAAAGTCAGAGGTCTGAAGATGTTTCCATTTGTAGGTTCGAATTCCGACAATCTTGCTTTGATCGACTTTTCGAGACCCCAGGGCTTGAGATATCGTATGTCCAGATCGGCATCTCCAGGTAGATTCTTTGCATATTCCATGGCTGCCTTGCTGGTCTCACGTGCTTTCGAGGGCAGATCGAGGAAGATCCTGGAGATCATTGGCTTGGTCATGTAATTGACGGTAATGCCTGGGATGAAGCCACCAATCCATATCAATGCCACTTTCCAGAGGCTGGTTCCAGCCGTCAGATGCGCGGGAGCGATAACAAAGGTCACTCCACATGCGCACACGATACATGACACTTTCAGAATAGCTAAGACATTTTCCTTGAAGCTGCCCATGTGGTATATCTGTAGTCTCTCCCTGTATATCTTCTTCTCTTGCTTACGAGGTTGCTGCCTTGTCAAGACCTCGATGTGTAGTCTCTCTCGTGGTGACAGCTTCAGATCTGGGGTGATCTGGGCTTTGGGGATCGCTCTCATCGGTACAGGCACTCGACGGCCGGTGTCCAAAGCTGTCTGTTCCTTCTGCTGTGGCACCAGATCGGTCTCAGTGTTCTGGGTATGGCTGTCATCCGTTCCTACACTCCGGCCGTGCGCTTGTTTGGGCTGAGTGAGAGCACCATTGTAAGGCCATTGCGGCTGCTGCGAGCCACTTTTAGGAGCAGAGGGACGTTCTTTGCATCCTTTTGGAGCTACACTGAAACAGCGAGTATTCGAGAGTCGATGCTGTTTCGCACAGGCTCTGAATGCTGAGCGCATCTCCATGACCAGGAAGGTTGGTAAGCTCATCCCGGCTGTTATAGGCTTGTTCGACCTTGTAACACAATTCAAAATGCTGGTCGTCAGCACCTTCTATGTCTGCATAGGTTGCCAGGCCTCATCTCATTCAAGACAGTCGATGATCGTTGGGCTAGCAATACGACCTTTATACTTCGATTCTGCACAGCACAGGAGCAGTCCACGACTCCGAAGATGATCGTCCCCGGATTGGAAACTACGCGTCCGAAGTCCGAGGTTAAGCCGTCTGCGATCGACAAGGAAGGAGCCAACGGCGACTCTTCTTCTCTCAACTCGCTGGGCGGAAGTGATCTGAGGAGCTGGACTCAACGGACATACATCGACCCCTGCAATGCGGCTATGTAGTGCTGCTGTAGCCGTTGTGCTGCTGGCTTTGCAATGCCTACCTGGCACCGCATACTCAACACTCTCGGATGAGACCTTGAAGGACAAGATCCCACGTCCACAGACGGATGATTTTGACATCAAGACTGGTCCCATACTGGCACCAATACTGGTACCTCGTGTGCCTGGGACGGAGAATTCTCTGAAGGTGCTCAACCACTTTGTGCAGTACTTCCGCAATGAATTGCCGGAATGGACGGTCTCGTTTCAGAATTCGACCTCGAAGACACCTACTCATGGGAACAAGGAAATCCCGTTTCGTAACTTCATAGCGACTCGCCATCCGCCCTGGGTTGTTGCTGGCAACGCCGGCTATCTTACATTGGTGGCGCACTACGATTCGAAGTATCATCCAGACGGCTTCATAGGAGCCACCGATTCCGCGGCACCATGCGCCATGATTATGAGCGCCGTTAGAAGCATAGATGCTGCTCTCACAAGAAAGTGGCAGAAGATGCAAGACGAGGGTTTGGACTTGGACTTTGATGAAGAGCACTCGAGAGGCATACAGGTTCTCTTCCTCGACGGCGAGGAAGCATTCCAGAGCTGGACGGCAACGGACAGTATCTATGGCGCAAGGTCACTTGCAGAAGAATGGGATCAAGCCATGTACCCTGCCATGAGTACATACAAGACCATGCTCAACTCTATCGAGCTGTTTGTGTTGCTGGATCTGCTGGGATGTGGAGAGAGTCTTCCCATCCCAAGCTGGATGCAGAATACCCACTGGAGCTACCAACACATGGCAGAAATGGAATCAAGGCTTCGAAACTTGGGCTTGTTCAGAAGTGACCCGAAGCAAACCTGGCTGCCTGAGAAAGACAAGAAGAACGATGCTCACTTCAACCAGAATATCATGCAGGACGATCATATCCCTTTCGTCGCTCGAGGCGTACCGACACTTCACCTGATCCCGTCTCGATTCCCATCGCAATGGCACAAGATCGGCGACAACGCTGAGTACCTGGATATACCAACGGTCGAGGACTGGTCACTTCTGACCTCAGCTTTCGCGGCAGAATATTTGGAACTTGAAGGCTTCTTCGATGAGCGTCCCGTAGCTCAAGATACGCAGGTTAGGGACGAACTGTGAGTGCCTTCTTCGCACGTTCTTCAGCCCAACACTAATCGTGTTCAGGCCGCCTTGAGCAAATTTGAACTCTCAGTATTCCACATTACAAACGACAGACAATTGGCCATGAGCCAGTATGACGACTGGATCGAAGCTATACTACATGTGTGACGTGAGCTGCCGTATTATGCCCTTTCCTAGTCTGCTCCCGAGAGGCTCTTTATAGCCAGAGCTAGCTGAGCTCATCGAGCTACTCCTACTTTCAAGTCGACGTCCACGGCTTCCCGTAGAGCCAGGCATCCATCTCGCGCTTCGGGCAATGGCGGCAATCACACACTGAAACGGACTTGCATTGAGATTGCCGAAGCTATCCACGGCTGCATCGCATTTGGTCACGAGCATCAGCGGAGTCGTTCGGTGCATGATAGAGGAGGATAGGCAGGATCAAGCGTAGAGTGATTCATTCCATAGAGTGGCCGGCTGGCTGCAGCAAATTGCCTGTACAGGTATCAAGAGAACTTTTCGCACCGTCACAGATCCCGTCCCTCTCATACCCTCCTCCAAGCCTCTCTCGTCCTCCAAAATATTTCACTCCCCCATGATTCCGGCACCATCGCCTCCCTCCCACTCTTACTCGAAAACGTCTCCTCCACAGCCTGCTTCGCCGTGTTCCCCATCGACTTCACCTTCTCCGCCGCCCTCCCAGCCCTCTCCATCGCCTCCCCACTCTCCCTCTCAATGCGCTCCCTCCAAGCCCTATCCTCCACATCCCGCGCCTCAAGCTCAGCAATCCACTTGTCCCTCTTCTCCAACGACTTCTTCTGCTCCACCGCCTTCTCCAGACTTCGTCTCTTCAGCCGCTCATCCTGATAGAATATGCTCCCCGCCACGAGCGCCACGAGCGTGAACCCCTGGGCGTAGATACGGGCGCGAAACATCTTGTTCGTCTGGTGGTGGTCGCCGTGGCGGATGGATTTGGTGGCTTGGTAGAGGGCGTAGCATGTTGCGAGGCCGCCGAGGGGGATGAGCGGTTCTTGGCGGAGTTTGCGCCATAGTTTTGCGGAGCGGCCTTCTTCGAAGAAGTCGGGGTCGCTGTCGAAGGAGGAGGGGACGTCGCCTGAGGAGAGGGAGGCGGGTTCGCGGCCGGCCATTTTGTGAGGAAGTAGCTCAATTATATCGTGGTTTCCCGTGGTGTGATGGAAGCCGCTCGTATGTCCAGGTGGTTGACTTCCTCTTCGATAGTCCAGAGATGGCGATGGTGATGGCGACGTTTATGTGCAGTCTCGGTTTCTGCAGGCAAAGCGACCAGCGCTGTGTTTTGCGGGGTGTCTTTGACAGCGCGAAGATTGAGCAGAGCTCGACGTCGGACAACACAGACGCAGTAACGCTTCAACCACGTGCCTGGCATTCGTTACTCTCAAATAGAGTCGTGTTCGTCACGCCGCAGCGGGAGGCTCGAGCTTGTCATCGAGGCTAGAGATACTAGTATGGAGCCTGATCCGGCTTATCGATAAGCTTCATGCATGGTTCCTGCAGCAAATCGGCGGAAGAAGTTTTGGATCTGCTTCAAGCTACTGGCACCCTCCCGGAGCACGCCAAGCACTGATCCGACTGTACCGATATCTAGGGAGCAGAAGGACGCCTTCCCTTTGCAGTCCGCACCGTCATGGACTCAGAGACCAGCACAAATGGTGCTCAGACTCCCACCACCCCCAAACGAAGCTCAACGTTAGCTCTTACAGAATATGCAGCCAATCCCTCACCCAGAAACTGCACACCGTCTGGCGAGAGAAACCAAATACCACTCTACAATGTCCCGCAGAGCTTTCTCCTGCCCAATGGCTATCCAGATTACCTGCGCCTTATCCTAACCTCGAGAGTCTATGATGTCGTTACCGAGACGCCTCTCTCTTATGCCGTTAACCTGTCAAACCGGCTTGAGACGAAAGTATTGTTGAAGCGCGAAGATCTGTTGCCAGTCTTCTCCTTTAAGCTGCGAGGTGCCTACAACAAGATGGCCCATCTCTCATCCGAAGAGAAGTGGAAAGGCGTCATAGCCTGCTCGGCCGGCAACCACGCCCAAGGAGTAGCCTACTCAGCTCGCCACCTTAAAATGCCTGCCACCATCGTGATGCCCTCTGGCACCCCCGCCATCAAGCATAAGAATGTCTCCCGATTGGGCGGTAATGTTGTCCTACACGGTGCAGACTTCGATTCGGCCAAGGAGCACTGTCATATGCTCGAAAAACAGCATGGCCTCACAAACATACCGCCATTTGACGATCCCTACGTGATAGCAGGCCAAGGCACGATAGGTAAGGAGATCCTTCAGCAAGCGTCTTTGCAGAATCTAAAAGTTATCTTCTGCTGTGTTGGTGGTGGCGGCCTCATAGCTGGCATAGGGACCTATGTCAAGCGGATAGCACCGGACGTCAAAATAATCGGTGTGGAAGCTAACGATGCAAACGCCATGATTCAGTCTCTCAAGGCTGGCAAGAGAGTCGTCCTTAAGGATGTTGGCCTATTCGCGGATGGCGCAGCGGTAAAGGCAGTGGGCGAAGAGACATTCCGAATCTGCCAAGAGGTAGTCGACGACGTCGTCACGGTCACAACTGATGAGATCTGCGCCGCCATCAAAGACACCTTCGAAGACACAAGATCCATACTCGAGCCGGCAGGCGCATTGTCACTAGCAGGCCTCAAGAAGTGGGTAGCCCAAAACCCCTCCGACGATCCCAACCGTGAGTTAGTCGCAGTAACATCCGGCGCAAACATGAACTTCGACCGCCTCCGCTTCGTTGCTGAGCGCGCAACCTTCGGTGAACAAAAGGAAGCACTCCTGACCGTCACCATCCCCGAGAAACCTGGTGCCTTTGCAGCACTCGTTGAAGCGATATTGCCAGCTGCGGTCACGGAGTTTAGCTACAGGTACAACACAAGAGAGCCCTCAAAGGCACACATCCTAGTCGGCGTCAGCATATCTAACGCCTCATCTCGCTCCACAGAGCTTGACTCTCTCTTCTCTCGGCTCGAACAAGGTGGAATGACTCCCCGCGACGTCAGTGATGATGAAGTGGCCAAGACGCACATCCGATATCTCAACGGTGGTCGGTCTTCTGTCTCGGATGAGCGTCTTTACATGTTTGAGTTCCCCGAGCGACCGGGCGCCCTGTTCACTTTCCTGCGCACACTGAGACCGGGTCAGAATATCAGCTTGTTCCACTACAGGAACTATGGTGGAGATATTGGGAGGATATTGGCAGGGATACAATGTCCGGAAGAAAAGAGAGGTGAGTTGCACGGTTTCTTGAAAGAGATTGGGTATCCGTGGACGGAGTGTACGGAGAATGAGACCTGCAAGACGTTTCTGAGGGAGTGAATAGATGGGGTGGGATCTCAAGCTGCTCGCTTATCGTGATGTCGGGAGCGCCACCATAGCCTCAGAGGAACGATGAATAGACGTGTAACGATACCCAAATCAAGCTCAAGATTATCTTGTGAGGCGTCCTTGAAACGCAATGTCTCATCTCTCGGGACCACGCCAGCCCTGAGATATCGTATACAACCATCACATCCACATTGTTATCCCGCCCAGAGCCAGAATATCGATCACAGACGTTGCGACTTCAGGACTGTTCGGGACTGTCACCAAACAGCCTCGCCATCATCGCGGGTGGATAACGCTGGCCTTTGCTGCCTCCTGCGCTTTCAATAGCCGATCTGATATGAGCCTCCTCCTCCTTACCAAGCTGGAAGTCCACAGCCTTCGCATTCTCCTCCAAGTACTTGACGCGCTTAGTCCCCGGAATAGGAATGAAGTCCTCGCCTTGCGCAAGCACCCAAGCAAGCGCCAGCTGACCGGGAGTACAGCCTTTCTCGCTCGCGATGTCCGAGAGACTCTGCACGAGCTTCAGGTTGTCGCCGAAGTGCTCCTCACTGAAGCGGGGGTGGTTGAACCGAGTGTCGGACTTATCCAGATCATCGCGGCTCTTGATGGTGTTGGTGAGGAAACCGCGGCCGAGCGGGCTGTAGCAAATGATCTTCACACCAAGCTCGCGAGCCGTCTTCAGGAAGTCGGTCTGGGCAGACTCGATTTCGAGCGCGAATGGCGAGAATTCCATCTGCGCCGCGGCGATAGGGTGCACCTTGTGTGCCCGCCGTAGAGTCCGCGCGGAGCACTCCGATAGCCCGAGATACCTGATCTTGCCCTCGTTCTTCAAGTCCACCATCGCCTGCACCGTCTCCTCAATCGGCACCTTCGGATCGACACGGTGCTGGTAGTACAGATCGATCTGCTCGATCCCAAGCCGCTCCAAACTGTCATGACATGCCTGCTTCACCCACTCCTTGTCGCCACGAACAGTCGGTTTCCCCTCCTTGTCGCGTAGATTGCCGAACTTGGTCGCGAGGAAGATCTCCTTCCTGCGTCCCGTGTCTTTGAACCATTTGCCGATCAGCTTCTCGTTGGTGTGCGGGCCGTAGACGTCGCTGGTGTCCCAGAACGTGATGCCTAGATCGGCGGCCTTGGTCAGGACTTCTGCCGACGCTTTGTCATCGTAGCCGCCGAACGAGGTATAGCCGAAGCTCATGCCCATACAGCCAAGGCCTTGGGCTGAAACCGAGTCCTCGCCAACCCTGCGTTGTGGGTACTTCGATGCCATGGTTATTGTCCTTTTGAAAATGTTACTTGTGCTGCTTGAGACAGATCTATGCAGGAGGCGAAGACTGTTCATATTCTAGGAATTGTACTGCTTTTCTCTTCTCCTCGGTTTCTCCAATGAAAAGATATATTCGTCATTCAAGTTGGGGCAGCCCCGCCATGAAAGTTCACAGTACCGATCGTGACTCGGGGTGTTGCCGGGTCGCCGCCGGTGATCTCCACGCGCTGCCGACACAAAGATCTCGGGCTTTTCCCGTCAGCTCTCAGACTGAAAGATCGACAAGCACCGTCGATCGAGCGACTACGTATCTACCCACGTACCTCGTACCTTGCAGACAAGCAAGCAACAATAGGTGAAGTGATCGGCGAGCCGCCGCTTTCGTCGAGCTTACAATACCGACACCCTCGGGTGGCCGTACGTCAGACACGATCGCGCGACCCGAAAGCGTCTAATTGACATGTTCATTAGTTGAAGCAGCTGAGTCCCTGCTCCACGAAATACTCCTCGCTGCAAAACAAGTAGCTGTTAGCTTCGCAGACTTGCCAGTCCAACATCAGTGCCACACGACCGCTGGACTGCGTCGGCGGAACGTCCCTGGTCCGTCCACCAACACACGTTCCCAGCAATGAACGCAGCGCACACGCCTCCCCCTTTCAGGAGGCTTCGTTACTAGCACTTCGTTGCCAAGCTACACAGAGACCAGCGAGCATCGCATCAGCAGAAGGTGAGTCTTACCGGGTTTTGCTAAATTCTCGTGGGCAGCCTTGGGCCGAGAGATACCCGCTGAGAGTCCGAGATTATGCGAACACATACGGCGCGGCGTAAAAGGATAGTACCACGATCTAGCCACTAATTGTCTCTGGGCGCCGACGCCAACGTTCCCCGTGGCTGTGATTGCTGTCTATCGTATCCCGTAAGGCTTGGGCTAAAAGCATATAAGCGATTAGTAGATCTATTGACTCAGTAACTCTCACCTCCTTTCCCATTATCCATAAGACGTCCTTAGCCACTCGAAATCCAATCCATATGTTCTCCGGAATAACTCAAGATCCTGGGGCGGATACCCGTGGCCCACGCTCGTGTAGTGTCGTTCCGCACGTGGCTCTTGCGCCCAGCGCTTCGTCCAGTAGGCGTCCCACGACGTGAGTGTGAGCGCAATCTGCTCAGCCTCGTGCGCGTTCTCGTGCCACAACCGCTGTCGGATGTCCACTTGAGAGGTGAAGATCTGGTGATCTTCGAAATGAACCGTGAGTACGAGCTTGCGGAATGTCCAACTCACGCGCATGAGGGCGAAGATTGTGGGGTCACGGTGCTTTGTGTATCCGTCGTCCAGACATTTGACGATTTGGTGGAGGACTTCGAATGGGAGGGAAGTCAATGTAGTCATGCTGAGGGTGGCCGCTGAGCCCAGCTCTGAAGGATTGTGAGAGCAGGTCTTGCCAGCGATCCATGCCATCAAAAGTCAACGAGAAGCTGGATATTGAAAATCGTAGAAGTGTTCTGACAGAGCTAGTTGTCGAGGGACGTATCGGACTAGGCCTTCATCTCGGGCGGCGGCTCTGGGCCCTGCAGGTTCGCCGCTAAAGGCAGAACTTTGCTAGAGCGGCCCGCGCCTATCGGGGGCTAGCGTACGGACTCACAGGCGGGGTATCGTTGGGACTTACCTAACACATCATGACAATCCCGCCGAGTAGAGCCTCTCTGCAATACTTCGAGCAACGACTGGGATCTTGCGCGTCTGTTCATGCCGTTGAGCCACCACCGACCAATCTTCCACATGATAGTGAGCAGTGACTGGTGGTCGATCATGGTGGTGCCCGTGAACGGAATAAAGACCACGGGCCGAAGTTTGACTTGCGGAGGCACAGGGACGAATTCCGGTTCTTCGATAATTTCCCGTGTCTCATGCCTAAGACGAACAGACTTGCGAAGCAGGGCTGAGAGACGATCGAGTGGAAGATCTGCTGCAGAACAGTGGCCTTGGTGGCTGATAGAGCCGAACACCGCCTGGCAGGAGTTGTCGCAGGTACTTGGGCTCGACGCCACAATTGACTATGTGACCGCGCCCAAAACGTTCTACCCGTTGCTGACTGAGGTCTCGCAGGTAACAGAGCCCTTGTAGAAGAGGAAGCGTATCGGCGCATAAAGACCGATGTTCGCTGAAGTACGAGCACAAGGGCCTTTCTATGCATTTGCAATGTAGACTGTCTGAGATCGTGGTTGACTACCCGGACCGTAAAGAGGTCTCGAGGGTGTACGTGTTCGTGACACCTTCGATCATTATGCCGTTCTTCTACGAGTGGCTGATCAAAACGGTGGTTGGTCTCGAGATTGAGCTGTCGAAAAGTTGTTCTGCTCGTGCTCAGGGACGACCAGAAGCTCGACTACGTCCTCAGGCCCGGCAATGCGTGAGCCTACCCAGACACAAGGCCTTGTGCCGTCATCTTGGCGCGGCCAGGGAAGAGACCGGGACTGCAATCACACTCAACATCAGCCGCATCCTCCTGACTAGCGCGAAGTGCACAGTCGTAGACTTGGTCTAGAAGGGTCCAAAACTGGATGCGGGCACCAAGATGGAGCTGACCGAGAAAGGGATCATCGTCTGCGACGAGTGCCGAATCGGGAGGACTTCATTCACAACGATATCAAGAGGTGGATGTTCAACTCCCCGGTCAAGCCCATAGGAGTATCTGTGTACTCGACTTAGGCCGTTATCGGTAGCAACAAGCTCAGCTTTCCGAGGTTGGCCGACCAACGATAGCATGGGAAGGAGGTTTCTGATCAGCTGCATGGCAGAGGCTCGGGAAGCTGAAGCCCTTCAGATAGGGGTAGCACCAGCAACGTGAAGACGCAAGAGATCGGCGTCGTAACGACTGTGGCAAAGTCGCACGAGGAGACGTCAATGCCGTGGGGATCGCCTTGTGCCAGGAGTTCAGGATGTGCGTAAACTTCGTCACGACTGGGTTGATCACTGACGCTTCGCCGAGGCCGCAGTGGCGAATTAGCGTCTCACTCGGAGAGACGCTCGAGGCTTGCTGGTGAAATTGAGCTGGTAGGTATGTGAGTCCGTAGTTGCAACGGCTTTCATGGTCTGGTTTGGATATATGCACTTCAAGCTGCCCCCTACCTTCTTCACCCAAGCGGTAGCGATGGCCTGCCAGACGTGAGGCTGAAGCTGCATACCTATCGGCTTTGAGCTGTTCCGCCTTCACTTTGCTCTCACCCGGGATTTAAGCTGCGGTTGTAATAGGCCCTGATGCTCCTCGAGGGCAAGGCGTAACCAGAAGCAGATGGTGGCGGAGGCGTCCTTATAAGCCGGATTGGCACACATCAGATCAGGTTCTGGTGTTGCTGAAAGTCCTGACTGGGCTCGTCCTTTCGGCCGTGTGGGACTTCATGAGTACACCTGTGGCGTCGATGGCAGCTATGATACTGACACTGGCCATGATGGTCCCGAAAGTAGAATGAAGCGTGACGTACTCTTCCTCCTGATAGGACGAGAGGATCATGCCAGAGGCGTCGTGGCGGATCCTGCCCAAAGAACTCAGGGACACCTGAAGATTGTTCCACTGCTCGTGGGTAAAACGACCCGGATAAAGCCACTGTCACCAGCGATAGGTCCCCGGTGACATCCGTGTAGCCTTCGTCCTGGCTCGCTGCGTTGCCGCCGTTCCTCTTCTCATGCTCGTCGTACTTGGGCGCGAAGTCACGCTCAGATTGGCTCGCTATGGCCTTTGGATAGGCTTGCACTAATAGGTAGCAGGTATTGGCGATGGAGAGCGGAATGTTTCGTTTCCTGCGCTAAGTCTCACGCACAAAGTGTATCGCCAACTTGGGGAGCTACTTCAGAGCCCGCTCTCGTCGATGTGGCTCGCGGCTTGAATGGAGCTAACTTCTCCGTCCTTTAGGTAGCGAATTAGCTTGCGGTTTAACCCCCTCCAATTTCTGCATAGAAGATCCACACGCTGGAACGATGGACGACTCTGTCCATGGCTTGCTCTTTCTGGGCCAGCTCAGAGGCCTTTTTTCAGGTTGGTCTTGATCGTTGAGGTGCCAAAGGCAAGAAAGTTCCAGCCTTGCTTGATGTTTCCGTCTTCATGATGTCTACCCTTCCCACAAGAGGAAACTGGTGCTAAATCTTCGAGCTCGGTGTATTGTTAGCGTGGTGGCTCCGGCTATTCGGCGCTCTCCTTGACCAACGTAAAATTCGTGCGTGTGTAGGTAGATGGCGGATCCGCCTTTAGATTTGAGAAAGGGTCATCCCAACTTGGGAACTGGCGAATGTCGTGGTCGAACCAGCGTTGTCGTTCAGATGAAGTAAACGACCTCGTCAGTAGCGTTGCTGTTGTAGTCTGTGAGCACTTTGGACAAGACCTTCCCTTCGATCTTGCTACCCTTATCTCTCGTTCTGCGCAACCTCGTCAACTAACTATCCAAGCGAGACACTGATGTAACTAAGACCCGATGTGTGTCTTCAAGCTCATCGTTAGTGAACAACATTGCATGCAAGCAAACAAGCTCGAATCGTCGATGGTAGTTTCCCCCCAGATACACGCGCGAGGTAAAGAAGGACATCATCAAGAAGTCTTTCATGCTGACCCATAAAGTTAATTCGAATGGACTCGACATTTGGGGTTGCTAGGCCATGCAAGAATGTCAAAACGCACATCAGCATGAACAACAACGAACGAGCCTAGATCGAGAGAGGTATACTGCTCTCATGCTACGGTTACGTGGCTATAAAGGAGGTTCGGCATGTTAGGATTTGTTCGATGAACGAATAATTCCAAACCTGCTTTTTGTTCAGGGGGAGTCATGTCAAGATTCCAGATTGTCACTTTCGCTGCGTTCGCGCTCTCACCTAGTCCAGCATTGGAGCTAGCGCAGGTGGGGACCAAAAGCAAATTGACTTTCATCCACGTTGCTCGTTACGTGACAGGCGTGCTTGAAAGCAGCCGACCATTATCTGCCGCACAGTCCCCGCGCCACATTTCATTCCAGGCAAAATCACGCTGGGATCTCTAATTACGACGTCGCGTCACACGGCGCGGACCGTACTCCATTATGCTGGCTGACCCTGTAGCGATCGCCACTATCTCGGCTCACTTGCGCTATGTGGATCTACTACGCAAATCAGGCAAACATGTGAGGCTTGGCACAGACGCACGACAAAGCCCGCTGTCGCCGGGTATAATGTTGTGTTCTCATCTCTTCTATCGCAAACATAGGATATTGATCAGCAAATGCCTGGTCAATTGAGATACCAATGTTTAAGATGTGATAGACTCTATGTCACCCCAAATGGGATTGAGAGATGTCGGGGTTGCGGAAGTACGGACTTCGAAGTGACCTCAACGGCTCAAAATCCCCCCCAAAATAGCCAAACCGGACCATCACGTGGTACACCATCTGGCAGCTTGTCTCTCGAGAAGCGAGACAAAAAAGCTGCGTGGACTGGTGCGACAACAGGTTCGAAGCACAAGGTTTCGACTCAGACTAATGAGGACACTGGAACGGCTCCCAAGCGAGCCAGACCGCAGGTGGCCCCCTTTTTGATGAACTACGAGCCAGAGGTCAATACATCATTGGCCGCTCGAACCTTGAAGGATTCTGTTCACAACCCTGCCAGAAGCATCGACAGACACGAAGAGCCTTCTTCAGTCGAAGCAAAGAAATCTGGCAGAAGGAGGAAAAAGGACAAATCCGCTGGCAACAAGACAGAAAACACCCCTGCTCCGAGTGCTCCAGAAATTGAACACAAACCAATTTTGAAATCAGAGCACAAAGACGAGCAGCAGGTGCCACGCACACATGTTGATTACTGCATGAACCATCATGCGGCGCATCCTGTGACGAAGAACTGTCAATATACGCTACAAAGTTTTGGCAAAACGCCGAGGAAGCATCAGTGGAGATCGACGCTTGGTGAAGAGCGCTACGCTCGAGCTTGTCGATCAATTAAGTTTCCACCCGATAACTTCTTCGGTGCCATGACCTGCGTTACGATCGTGTTCGAGAGTTTCAGAGGCTGGTCCGGGTGGACAGTCGAACGAGATTCCCGGCAGTGCAAGGTCACCGAATACATGCAAGGAAATCAAATGGCGAATTCGGAATTTGCTAGTTTCTACATGCAAATTTGCCGCATGGCAAATTACATTTCAGCGACCTTGATCGACGAGATCGAAGAGCAGACCAAATATTTTGTGCAGAGCTTCAGCAATCTTTACAAAAAGATGGCTTCGACGGATAATTTCAATCCGAAGAACTACAGTAAAGATGAAAAACTGAATGCTCTCATCGCACAAAAGGAAGGTCGAGCAGCACATGTGCCCGCGTACGATTCTGCATTGTTTGACAATTTTACAAACAAAATTCAAGCAGCCATCGATAAGCGCGATTATGACAAGCACATGATCATTCATGAGGAGATTCTCTACTTCATGGAGGACCGCCATGTGATTGCATCGACAGACCCAATCCGAATGGACGAGCTCCTTGTTGTAGATGACTTCATTGTCTCCTACGCACCAAGTCAGCCCCAGATGCCAATGCCGACGATCATCTTGCCAGATCTCGACAAGAGTTCTGGCAAGTCGGTGGCATATCAATGTGCAACTGAGCAGGCTGACGAGGGCGACGCCGACGCCAATATGGAAGAGGCAGATCCTGGTGCCTAAGGTAGCAATGACACTCTGTGGCGGTGGGGCGTTTGATACCATCCATGATATTGTCTCTAGTGTAAATAGCTCGAGACATACTAAATGAGATCGAATTGCACCACCAGTAGTTGACATCGCATTCCCACATATTCACATCGCCAATATTTCGTGTCTGTATTATCTGCATAGGTGCTCGCCAGTGTCTCTGACGCTGCCTCAAACCGATGATCAAGATATCCAAGCGCCTACTGGTCTCCAAAAGGACAAAGAGGTCCGGAGGGGCGGCCTAACGCACCTCGCTTCCCTGGCGACTGCGACTCTGCATCAGGGTCAGTGGTAGATCTTACTCGACGCATAAGCAGCAACACTCCAGATAAATGCTAGCGACAAGAAGACGACCAAAGCAACCGTGACCATGACCCAGTAAAGTGTTGATGAGGTGAGCTTGAAGGGCCATTTTTGGAAAGGGAATCGAGAGGCCGCCTTTGATCGCGCGACATGCTTGCGGGGCGCCTGACTGGGACCGAGATCTCGGGTGCATTCGTGCGGGCGCTTACCTTGCAAGCCCACTTCCTGGGAAAAGGATCATCTCAAGTCCGGTCCCCAACGGACAGTGCGCTCGGTATCTCTCGAAGGAAAGTAACGCGCTTCCTACCTACGCAAAGGAGTTATTCGCAGCACCAAGAGCGCCTAGGAACGTTAAGGCTAGTTTCACCTTTGCGCACGCATCCGATTGGTTCAGGCCGCCGTCCGAAAGCCTACTCAAATGCTTCTCTGCTTCTAGTCTTGTGTGCTCCTTAGTCAGCGGTCTTGCTTTACGTCCGTAACTATGCACGCAGAGATATGACATCGCAACATGTCTAAGATGCATATTGACTTGGTTCCTTGTGAGTCAAGATCTAATTAACGCCGGAGAAGCATACAGAGCAACAATCCCAAACAGAATGGCAAGCAGCATGCCCGTCGCTCGAGTGGTCTCGAAAGAGAAATACGATCAACAACATTTCCTCGATGTCGACGTGTCGAAGCTGCCTCCACTGGCAGGATCGTCTGTGCGAATCCAAAGTCGGATGTTCGCGTTGTCATCGAACAACTTGTCGTATTGTGCGATGGGCGATATATTACACTGGTGGAAGGCGTTTGCTCTACCATCTTACTTACCAGCTCCCTTCAACGACCCTGAGACTTATGGCATCCCACCTGGTTGGGGTATTGCGCACGTTGTTGAGAGCACCATCCCCGAATTGGAGACAGGAAAGACACTTTTTGGGTTCATTCCTACTTCGACCATGTTAGCAGATTTGCAGCTTGAGCAATCCGAGGACGTCCCGGGCCATTGGCTCGAGGTCAGTAAGCACCGCGAACAATTGATGTCCCTTTACAACCGGTATTTAGTCACTGGTGAAGACTTCAGCGGACAATACGGTGGGGTCGACGCAGCCTACTGGATTACATCGATGTTATTGCCATTCGAGTCAGGTTGGTTGTTCAACAGAGTCTTCACCGCACAACCCGAGGAGCCAATTCCTCCGTTACCCGAGTCCGGCATGTCATGGTCTGTCGAGGACGCAGATCTATCAAGCACACTTCTGATCGTACTAGGGGCAGGAGGCAAGTCAGCTCGTTCATTTATGTATCAAGTCGCCACAGACCGGAGAGATGGAGAGGGGCCGAAAGGGCTAATAGAGGTCACGTCAGGCCGTGAGAGTCCTGTCGCAGGCCTGGCTCTGCCATTCACACATCGAACGATTGGATATGATGCAATTCAGTCCCCAGACACACTAAAGTGGATTGAGAGTATTGAGGCAAAGCGAATCATGATCCTCGACTTCGGTGGTCGTGGGGACACGAAACAGTTGACACTCCGCCTACGGCAGGAATTTCCACAGAGCAAGGTCGACTTGACGAATATAGGTGGTAAACCAATGGTATACTCAGCAGCAGATAAGGCAGAACGATTGGCGCTCACCACGGAACTGCAGGCTCTGCGAATGAATCACTCAGGGATTCGGGACGCTGTCATGCAGCAAATCGGCGAAAAGAAGTACTTCGATCGACTTTTTAGAGACTTGAAAACTTTTGTACAGAGTGAAGTAGAACGGCACAAGGGAACAGAAAAGGAGGGCCTGCTGCTGGGGGTAAAGCTTGATGTGAGGGAAGGTGTGAGCGCATTGGGGGAGACATGGAGTCAGCTTCCTCGAGGACAAATCCCAGGGAACGTCGGATGTGTTATCAGCTTGTGATGCATTGTATCTACGATTGAGGGTCAACAGTGACATTCTATATGTGACTTAGGGGTCTAAAGTCACTACTGAATCTGTTTTGGTATTCTGGGAGGAAGAAAAGAGAGAGAGAGAGAGAGAGGAGGAGAGAAGGGAGGGGGTCTCCAGAACTGGCGCCCCGAGAATCACAGCAGCAACACTAACAATGAGATGAGGAGGGACTTGAGCGAGGGTATCATCGTGAATGTAGCTGACCGGGTAAAGCGTACGCCTTGTTATCAATGGCCTAGCAGTTGTAACATTGCACGGAACCGGTCCTAGGGGTTATCGAACAATTTACACACGTGCCAAGGACATCTCGGCTGCAGATGACGTTCGGAAAGACGATTTCCTCTCAGCCTTGTGGGCCGCACGGCCAAGGCCAGGCCAGGCAGCCTTCAAGTTTGTTCATATAACCTTCAGTGTCAGTGTGTGGTACCTCATCAGATTGACGGTTGCCAATGCCATCGCTGGGACTGCAATGTCAGCATCTATTCTAGGTCTTTCGCCAGAGTTACTCGAGATAACACTTTCGCATTGCGACTATGCATCCTCGCTTGCCTTGTCGTTGACGTGCCGAGCCGCTTATCAGAAGATGACCACGAGGAGAGAGCAGCGGTACTCGATGACGGATCTGTTGCAGATTGAACTCTGGCCATGTTACGATGGTGCTGGACGGGCGGAAGATTGCTTGAAGCAGCCTCTCGTCAATCGCGATTACTTTGCCTGCTATTTGTGTCTACGAATTCGAGCTACCACCAAATTCTCCAATGCTATGATGAAAGCGAAGAGAGGGAAGCATTGTCTGTCCAGGAATGACAAACAATGTGGTCGGTCAACGCGCTTCTGTATCGATTGTGGCATCAGCTCGGGAAGGTACCTACCAGGCACTACCTTTGATTTTGGAGGAGGCAGATTCGGTGGCCTGGATATGCTCGGTGGAGGCCGTGGTGTGGTTTGCCGATCATGCAAACGCTTTGAACGCACGTCACCGCTTTCGGTAGGAGCGACATCGACTTGTTCTTCGTGTCTTACATCTCAGCGTCACAGTCAAATTGTATCATGAGTGCAGATATGGGTGCATAGGAGAAGTGCTGAGAGTCGAGGCGTGCTCCGGTCATAGTGCTTTGTCACGCCCGGCCGGCACCGGCTGGCCTGCCATCTTCCATCCTCTATCGCAACCAGATATTACAACTACACTATGACCCAGATACCACGACTTGCTTCCAACTGTTCGTTTCAGGGCCACCGGGTGCGGTCGCCGGCTTCACCACTATCGAACATGTCTGCCACCTTGATCATGATCACCTTGCTCGAGTGGGTCACAGAACCAGATTCGTACGTGAAGAGGAACGGTCCCAATACTAAAGTGCTTGGCGATGTATCTCGATGGGGTCTGGGTCAGGTAGCCTGGCACTATGCGCTCTCACATCACCGGCTGCCCAGCTAAGCTGTGCATGGACCTAGCCATTGAGTAGTGAGGCACCGAATTGCCGAGACTTTAAGCGAGGCCAAGACAGCGTGGCTGACCTGAATTGACTTGGCAAGATTGCATTTCGATGGTACTAGTACTATGAGAAATGTATCTACTCAGTACACGATACGTCTCTCACACGATACTTATGCAAGGGGGCAGCATGCGCTGCTTGAAACAAAGGTTCTGTGCAAAAATCTTATGGTTCTCAGTGAGGCTCAATGGTGCCGACTCGATTGTGAACCAATTACCAACATACGCGGCTGAGCCAACTTTTGACATTACAGCCTTATGGTACTTACACAAGAACCGGGACATCAGCCGAGTGCTCTGCCCTCATTGGCCTATGTGGTGGCGCCAAGAGGTGCAACCGAACCCTGGCAGTGTGATATAGGAATCCAGGGGCTGACCAGGATCAAAACGCTCCTTTGAGCAGTATGCCAAGAAGTTGAGCTCTTCTTGGCCCAACAAGAGCCTCGACCGAGTATGGTGTGGTGTAAGCGAAAGACAGTAAAGCAGCTGCTTTGGGTCACATTTGAGCTACCAACAAGGGGTATATATCTGGTTCGAATCTGCCATGTCGTGCTCCTCTACCGCTGATGGTTCGATCCATCAGCATCTTCACTATTGTTTCACACGTAACTTGTCATCCTTATCAGGTTTTCTCGACTGCTCGGGTTCTCCTTCGCCATCACGTACTGACACAATGCAACTCACCATAATGCTCCTGCCCCTGTGTCTGCTCCTGCTTACCACAGTATCAGCGTTCTTTGAAGCTACCCCTTCGCCAACCCCATCCCCAAGCCTTACTTCCGCTTTAGCAAATGTCAAGCGCCAAGGCAGCCCAACCACCTACTTTTCCATCATTACTACCGAACCTCCAACCGATAGCTACTCCATCGGCATGGGGCAGAACGGCACAGGTGGGAACTATTGTACGTGTTACTTTTCCCAATTCTCGTCTCCGAAATTGGCAACATTCCAGCAGGAGTTCTGATTCCTTCTTAGACTGGGCTTCCTGTCGAGATTCGCCCTTCACCACGTACCAGGGCTATGCCGGCTGCGGGGAAGACGATCTGTATACCCGGTGCGTCGGTAAAACGATGTGGGGGATCGATGGGGCCGGGATCTCATGGTACGTACGCTGGTCTTCTGGATTTGGAATCTGAGCCAGAATACTGACGGTGTCTGCAAATAGTCCTGTAAGCTGCGGAACTCACTCGATCTACAGCAAAACCGACGACGTGTCTCCAACGCCCATGATCGCGTGCGCAGGAATAACATTAGATGGATTAAAGTTGGTACGCGGGGATCTGAGAGCCACGTCCTCTACCGGGTCTACCTCTGGAGGCGGGACTGCACAAGCAAGTGCTGCTCAGAGTTCTGGTGAGACTAGTGAGCGTGGCGGGACCGACAACTCGGCCAGTGGTGGGTCAAGCGTTGACGGAGTTGCGGTTATGGGTGTTGGGATCGCTGTCCCAGCAATTAGCGTCATAGTCGGGCTGACCTTGTTGTTCTTGTAACGACTACGGCCTCCGTTGGCTGTAAAACTGCTTACATAGACTAAGAACTACTACAAGCATTCGCTGTTGGTGTACGAGGATGCTGCTAGACATTCTGAGGAACAGACTCTCGGGTCCGGTTGCGGCTAATGCCCACGTGCGCCGAGCTGCTAGTTTGATAATGACGTCACGGCTACCTTGACGGCGGTCCTGCCTGCAGGAAAAGCAATGTGACGACGACCCATGCCCTCGGTATTTCCGATTTTCCGCAATTCTACACCAAGGTCGTCGACAGTGAATACCACCCAATGATTCGTCGTCATTATGTACCGACTGCCGGCCAATCTTCCGCACACTCCTACGAGCAGTACGGTACTGAATGCGATCAAGAGGGCCATTGTTTGAGCCACAGTGCGCGCAGCAATAAGATAGAAGCGCCATGCTACCAATGGACACACTGCTTCACCGGAGCGTGGGCCCCTAAGCTTAAATAAGGAGGTTGCACGACCGCTTGCTTTTCCGCACGGAGGTGATGATGACACAACCCGAGTCAAGTCCATCAGTGAGGATAGACAAGCAATCAAGATGGGTTTCTACCCCAAGCCTGGTATCGCAGGGAATTATTATGCTTTGAGCGGGAAAGTGGAGGTTCTAACATAACATCCTGTATATCAGCCTTCTCGAGACAGCTTGACACCACAGGATGTTATCAAAGCCCATCCGACAGTATGCTTCCCAATCAAGGGAATACCTAAGGGCTGGCATCAAACCCAATTTCTATCGACTCCATCTCTGCTACTTCATCGCTACTATACTCATCTCATCAGCCATCCTCTATGGTGCAAACACGGCCGACTTCCATGTCCGATACATCGATGCACTCTTTTTGTGCTGCTCTGCCATGTGCAATGCCGGCCTCAACACAATCAATCTCGGCTCCATTAACGCCTTCCAGCAGTCGGTACTGTTGGTGACGATGCTTATGGGTGATTTGACACTGGCAACCATCTCAGTAGTTGTGGTTCGGCGTCACTTCTTCGCCAAGTACATGAAGGAGTTTCTGCAGCACTCCAGGACTGGTCAGATGATAGCAGACGATATCGAAAACCACAACTCCCGGACCCAGACCTCAAGCCGAAATAACGGATCTACGATACCACGTTAACGGCGCCAAGGCACGTCTGCAGAAAACCAAAGGAAGTCGTTGGACGTACAAAACCCTCTGTCCTACACGGATCAACATCACACATCTGGATACGGCGAGTTCGCTGCGCCATGGCAAAGCAATCGCTGGCGCAAGACTTGGGACAGTATAGGCAGCGAAAAGGCTCCTGAGCACCCCTACCTTTCATTCCAGCCAACTTTAGATGCCAAAGGTCGCTTTCGCTCCTTAACGTACGAGCAAGAGGCGGAAATAGGTGGTGTAGAGTATCGAGCCCTCAAACTTATGACTTGGCTGTTACCCACTTACGCACTTTTCTGGCTATCCTTGATCATAGTCGTAATGACACCATACGTGTCTTATACCAACGCTGGTAACGTGATCAGAACCTCACAACCAGGCAATCTCAACCCGGCATGGTGGTCTGTCTTTGCTTCTGTGTCTGCATACGCCAACTGTGGTCTCAACCTTCTAAACCAGAATATGATACCGCTTTCGAACGACTACCTTATCCTTATCGCTACCGGTACAGTCATCCTAGCGGGTAATACGTTGTATCTAGTCTTCCTTCGAGGTAGCATCTGGATACTTACAAAACTGGTTCCACAAGGCTCAGAAATACACTATAGTCTTATATTTCTGTTACACCACCCTCGAAGATGTTACCTCTTCCTCTTCCCGGCTAAGACCATGCTCATCCTTCTTCTATCCCAGATCGCTATATTTCTCACGGCTTGGGTCTTATTCATTATCCTCGACATTAACTACACTCCTATCGATCCCTTAATACCGACCGGTCTCCGTGTCTTTTAAGGTCTTTATCAAGCCCACGGGCTACATTCCGCAGGCTTCTTTATAGTACTTATCTCAGATATAGCCCCTGCTTTACAATTTTCCTATTTGGTTATAATGTACATCTCAGCGTTTCCACTTATCATGCCATTACGTACATCGAACATCTACGAAGAGCGCAGCATCGGACAAGAGGACGAAGGTAAATCACAGTCGTCCCTCTACCACCCCGAAAGGCAGCAGAAAGCCGCATCAAAGCTAGGCCAACACATGCGCAAACAACTCGCATACGATCTTTGGTGGCTGATCCTCTGCATATAGCTCATCTCGATCATCGAGCGTGAGAAACTTGCACCGTCACCGCCCGCGGCATCTACGCCTCAACAGCCAACATCGCTACCGTCGCCCGCTCCAGGATACTCGAATGGCCTCTTCGCTATCATGTTCGAGACTGTGTCAGCTTATGGAACAGTCGGCCTCTCTCTTGGCGTTCCGTACAACAACTACAGTTTCTCGGGCGCCTGGCAGTCGTTATCCAAGTTAATACTGATGACTGTCATGCTGCGCGGTCGTCATCGCGTACTGCCCATGGCAATCGACCGTGCTATCCTCCTCCCGGGACAGGATATCATGGAGGAGCTCGACAAAAAGTTCAGAAGCGACCCAGATGGCCGACGTGATTGGAGGAGGGACGAGGAGGAAATCCGTGAAGAGGAAAGAGGCAGCGACATCGAAGATGAGCGGCAGTGGGGAAAGCAGGGGAATCAAATGAGGTCTGATGCAGAACGTCGTCGAGATGAGAACGAGAGCTCCGCGGCAAGGAGAGGGGAGGACGAAAGTGGTGAATAAATAACGTTCGGGAGGAATTCTCACACGGACAGTCATGTCGCGCGTAAGGTAGCTAGTTCAACTCAACTCATGCTACTCAGATGGCAAACAAGAACAGCGGTGGACCGGCAGGCGTGCTACTGACTGGCATGCCCCTTACACACACACACTACACTCAGAAGTGACACTTGCCCATCATCGCCACATGTGAAGACAACGCCTAACATGTTGCAGTGCTACTATGAGGCCAGCGGAGACAGGCAAGGCACACAGGGCACCGAACTCTCTCACCGTACCCTAGCCCATGCGATCGCGCTTCTGTGTGTTTTGAGGGCTGAATGCATGCGCCCGCGCCCACACCACCAGAAACTAGTCGAGTCCTACAAGCCTTCGAGCACGACGGTCGGTTTGCAGTGCGAAAGTGATATGATATGATATGCTTTACTCACGCGCGGCCAAACTCGTGTGAGCAGGTCCTACTTACTCTGCGACTGCTGCCTCTCCATTCACCCGCGCCGTATTCACGCAATGTCGGCTCTCAATGGCCTTTGCCCTTGAATGTCTTGTCTTTCTACCCCCCCTCTCCACGCTGAACATGACGTGGCCGAGGCCAAACACCAGCTGCTGAACTGAGGGCGGCTGCCCCCC
>Ga0210040_10000912_pt1 | contig 46974 bp, 43 predicted proteins | sample CryGeyCG12114_NA_FD_185462 | JGI IMG/M metagenome (GOLD analysis project Ga0210040, IMG submission 185462) | Groundwater microbial communities from aquifer - Crystal Geyser CG19_WC_8/21/14_NA (SPAdes) (version 2) | ecosystem: Environmental > Aquatic > Deep subsurface > Groundwater | place: USA...
TTGAATCGCGCATCGGCCGCTGACGTCTCCGAGCTTCGCGACTTCCTGTCGAATGCCGGTCTGACGCTCGCCGGGCTGGACGCGCCGACCGTGCGACTCTGGCTCGAGCGAGACGATGCCGGCCTCACGATCGGCAGTACCGGTTACGAGTTGAGCGCCGATGGTGCCCACGCGCTGATCCGGAGTGTCGCAGTCGCACCCGATCAGCGCGCGGTGGGCGCCGGCTCACGTCTCGCGATGCACGCCCTGCGACATGCTGCCGCCACGGGCGCCGGACGTGCCTGGTTGTTCTCGCGTCGCTCGGGGCCCTTCTGGCAGAAGCTCGGATTCGAGCCGGCCGACCGCGGGGACCTCGCCGCAGCGCTCGCGAGCACCCACCAGGTCCAGCTCTTCGAACGGACCGGACAGCTCGAACTCGAGATCGCCTGGTCCCGGTCGCTGGCTGATCTAGGTCGGTGAGGTGGCCGGATCGTCGGCCGACGTCTGCGGAGGTGAAAGCGCCGCCGCGCGTTCCGCATCTCGTGGTGTGTGCTCAGGCGCTGACGGGGATGGTCCGAGTGCGGGGGATCGCATTGCTGCTGCGCATCCCCCAGAAGGTGTCGCGGTGGATTCTGCGACCGGGCACTCCGGCGTCTGTCAGCTGCCTGGCGACCGCTGAGACGAAGTCGGACCGGCCGGACAGGGACCAATCGGCATCCACGCGTTCCGCGACCGCCGTGCTGACCGCGTGGATGAGGCCTTCGCGGTGGTCGTGGTGTGTCGCGGTGCTGGTGGCGGCGGCCACCTCGTCGAAGTAGTGCGGGCTGCCTACATGCAGCAGCGTCGCGTTCAGGCTGCCCTGCGACCTCGCGAGCGACAGGAACGGCGTGATGCCGATGCCCTGCGCGACGAGCACCTGTGATGCAGTCGGGCTGACGGCCGGTAGTGAGCCGACCGCGCCGACCGCGAACAGGCGGTCCCCCGGGGTCAACGCCGCCAGTGCGCGCTTGAAACGGCTGCGGGAGTGGATGGTCGTAGCGATCGAGATGCGATCGGACCGATCGTCGGATGCGAACGTGAACGGCTTGGCGCCGCCACCGGGGGCGAAGATCATGCCGCCCTGACCCGCTCGACGGGATATCGGCCGGCTCGGAACGAAGACGAGCTCGACCGCGCCTGTGGCCGACTCGATGATCGTGTCGAGAGTGAGGGATGTGACGCGCATGAGAACCTCCTGAGGTTGTTAGCATTGCTTACGTGGAAGCATCGCAGGAGGAGTTAGCAGTGTCAACACCAAAATCGAATGAAGACCGGAAACCGCTCGCGGAACGTCTGATTCAGGAGGCGGTCGCCATCGTGCGGGCGGATGGGCCGGACTCGTTGTCGCTTCGGGAGGTGCAGCGGCGGGCCGGGGTGTCGCCGGCGGCCGCATACCGGCACTTCCGCGACCGCGGAGCGTTGCTGCTGGCCGTGGCGCACGAGTCGGCCGGTCTGCTCGCCGATCACCTCACCGCCGCCATCGATGCTGTGCCCGACTCGGAATCCGACACCACGACTGCCCGGGCCCGGCTCCTCGCCGGATGCGAGGGCTACATCGACTTCGCGGTGAAGAACCCCGGCCTGTACCGTGCCGTGTTCTTCAGTCACGAGCAGATCGACGAGCTGACCACGCCGTCGGACCGGGCGCGAGGTGCAGCCGGTGACGGCGGCTACAACCTGCTGGTCGCCGCAGTGCGAGACGTGGTGACCTCGGCGAGTGACGCGCCGGTGAACCAGTGGGACCCGCTCGTGATCTGGTCTGCCTGCCACGGCCTCGCGATGCTACGGCTCGAAGCGGCCCTTCGATCGCTTTCGGACGGCGAGTTCGCGCAGGCCCGAGACCGCGTGTTGGCGACGATCACCGCCGCGGTGCCGCTCGACGCTCTCGCCCACTCGCAGTGATCCGGTGGTTCGCTCGCGGGTGATCAACGGCGCGGTGCCGGTGACCGGACCGATCGTTCCCATATGGCGACAGTGCTGCGGAGCGTGTCGTAGCGGTACGGCTTCCTCTCCTCGGTGGCGGCATAACCGAGCGCTTCCCAGAACGGCGCGGCGGCGGCGTTGGTCTCGACGACTCCGAGGCGAACCCGCTGCGCGTCGGTGTCCCGCCGTATCCGGTCCAGGACGGCGTTGTGCAGTTCCCGACCCAGGCCTTGCCCGTGGCGGTCGCCATGCACGAGCAGCAGACCGATGTATGCAGTCGCCGGGTCGGGGTAGCCGAGCAATACGTCGGCGAAGGCGATGAGCTCCTCACCGTCCCAGAGCCCGATGCTCTGCTTGCCGCGCCGGTCGAAGTCGGGCGGGAGGGCGGTCAGGGCGGAGCGAGCGTCGGAGGGCCCGGGCGGGTAGCCGGTGATCCTCTCGGTATACGCCGGGAACGATTCGATCAGCCGCTGCAGTGCTTCGACGTCGTCGTCATCCAGGTCGCGAACAGAGTGGGTCATGAACCCACTCTGACGCTCCGATGCGCGTCAGGCGATCCTCGCTCCATGACGCCCGTCTCAATGCCCGAAGAGGGGAAGAGGCGTCGTCATTCTCGCGGCATCGCTCTCGCGGCCATAACCCTCGCGTTGTGCGCCGTCCGCCGGGGTTGATCGCGCCACGGGCATCCTCGTATCGGCGTCCCCCCGCTAGTCGACGTGGAACTTGAACCCGCGGTGCGATCCGACGAAGCCCAGCCGTTCGTAGAAGCGGTGCGCGTCCTGTCGCGCTTCGTCCGAGGTCAGCTGCACGAGGCGTGCGCCGGTCGCCGGGGCGGCGACAGTGGTGACCCAGGTCATCATCGCCGAGCCGATGCCACCGGATCTCCGGCCGGCGTGCACGCGGACGGCTTCGATGAGGAGGCGGGTGGCCCCGCGTCTCGCCATCCCCGGTATGCGGGTGAGCTGCATCATCCCGACCAGCTCGTCGGCGTTCCCGTCTTCGACGACGACGAGGTCGTTCGACGGGTCCTCGACCAGCTCCTGCAGGGCGGCACCATACGCGGCCGTGTCGGCGAAGCTCGCGGTGTCACCCCTCGTGGCGCTGATCGGATCGTCGGACAGCAGCACCATGAGCGCGCGAAGGTCGCCCTCGACCGCTCGACGCAGAGTGAGGGTCCCCCTCTCGACGTGGAGCGGGATGGGCAGGGTCAAGGACGCGATCACCGCCCCAGCATCCCATCGCCGCGACGGCGGTTCATCCTGCGTGCCGACCGCGTCCGTTGAGGGCCCTCACCGAGACGATCTCGAGTCCTCCGGCCCTGACGCGTGCTCCTTCTCGCTCCGGGGGGCGAAGGCGCCGAGGCTGTAGGCGAGCAGCACGCTCGCCATGACGGCACCGGAGGCGACCGCCGCCGCGGCGGCGGTTCCCGGCGTGCCGAGCAGGAGCCCGGCTGTCCCGAGTGCCATGAGCGCAGCGCCGAGGATCACGAACATGCGCTCCGCGAAGACCCAGCCGAACGGAAGGAAGTGCAGGCCGACGACGGCGGCGATCAGCGCCGGCCGCAGTCCACCGTTTCCCGCCCCGTCAAGCCAGGTCGTTCCGAGAGCGATGAGGCCGAGTTCACCGAGGACGCAGAGCACGTAGACGACGAGAGGTCCCGCGCGAGGGGACTGGAACGGGCCGAGGAACCGAGGACGGATGTAGAGGAACAGGAAGGTGAGCAGCACGAGGGTGCCGGTCAGTGTTCGCATCACCACCGATGCGGGGTCACCCCAGCCGTCCGTATATGAGAAGACGAACACGCACGCGCCGACCAGTCCGATCACCGCGCCACTGCGCCGCGGGTCCACCACGGCGGGAGGCGATGTCTCCGAGCCCCGGACGAAATGCACCTCTGCCCCCATGGCCACAGTGTCCCACGCCGCTTCACCCTGAGCGGGCGAAGTCGCGACATGCGACCGCCACCGCTTCGCTATCCTGAGCGCATGCGTATCGCCGTCTCGTCCTGGTGGTGGCTGCACAAGCAGCCGTAACGCGTATCCCCGCGGGCTGCACGGCAGCCCGCGACCGCCGCGGAACCTTCTTCCGTGCTCCCCTGATGCATTGGAGCACGTATGGACTCGTTCACCGCCACCACCGCACGCATGCCCGCACTGCGCATGTCGATCGAGGAACACCCCGAGCGATACCGGGTGCTCACCGGGGAGCGCCCCACAGGACGGCTGCACCTCGGCCACTATTTCGGCACGATCCGAGAGCGCGTGCGGCTGCAGGCCGCCGGTGTCGAGACCTTCGTGATCCTGGCCGACTACCAGGTCATCACCGACCGGGAGTCCGCCGGAAACGTTCGTGAGAACGTCTACGGCGCGGTCCTCGACTACCTCGCGGCGGGCCTCGACCCGCGCTCGACGACGATCTTCACGCATTCGGCGGTCCCGGCCTTGAATCAGCTGCTCCTTCCGTTTCTGAGCCTCGTGACCGAGACGGAGTTGCACCGCAACCCGACGGTGAAGGCGGAGCTCGCCGCATCCCGACGGGCCCTCAGCGGGCTGCTGCTGACCTATCCCGTGCACCAGGCGGCGGACATCCTCTTCTGCAAGGGCAACCTCGTGCCGGTCGGGAAGGACAACCTCCCGCACATCGAGGTCGCCCGGACCATCGCGCGCCGCTTCAACGAGCGTTACGGCACCGTGTTCCCCGAACCTGCCGCGCTCATCACCGATGCCCCCGAACTCCCCGGCCTGGACGGACGGAAGATGTCGAAGAGCTACGGCAATGCGATCGCGCTCGGCATGACCGACGACGAAACCGCCGCCGTGATCGCGGGAGCCAGAACCGACTCCACACGCACCGTCACCTACGACCCGGAGAACCGCCCGGGCGTCTCCGGCCTCCTCGCTACCGCGGCGATCGTCCTCGGGCGGACACCCGAGGACATCGCGGCAGAGATCGGTGACGCGGGAAGCGGGGCACTGAAGAAGCTGACCACGGATGCCGTCAATGATCATCTCCGGGAGCACCGCGCCCGCCGGGCGGCACTGACGACCGCCGATGCCGCTGCGGTCGTGCGCGAGGGGAACGCGCGGGCACGATCGATCGCTGACGCCACGCTCGACGAGGTACGCGCCGCGATGGGGATGATCTACTGACGGACGGGAGCCGACGACTAGGTTCGGCGGGTGATCTCCATTCCGCGCCCCGGCCGCCGCCCGACCGTCTCAGACGAGGGGCCGCAGCGCCAACTCACCGACCGCGCGACACCCGAGTTGTGGGGCCGCCTCGTCGCCGAGGCCGTCGCGCTGCCGGGTGTGGTCGAGGGACACAGCCAGGTGTCACCCGCGTCGTCGCGCGGCTTGTTCCTGCGGGACCGGGAGACGCCGGTCGTGCCGTGGACCTCGCTGGCTCCCGACGGCCGTCTCGAGCCCGTGCACATCCATGGCGTCGACGACACCTCCGTCCACCTCTGCCTACCGCCCGCGCGCGGCGCCGAGCTGACCGAGCTCGGCTGGGCTGCTCCCCACCAGTACGCGGATTTCGGCACCGAGTTCCTCGTCTACGGTCCACGTCGCGCGCCGGAGCTGGACGTCGTGCTCTCCCTCATCGAGGAGAGCATCGCCTTCGCTCGCCATCCGGGCGAGGAGGTGCCGGCGCGTTCGTCTGCGTGAGCCGCCCCGCCTGCCGCGGGCGGATGGTCACGCTGCCGTCGTGACAGGCTGTGGGCGGCTTCGCATCGACGGGGATTCTCGTTCCGGCCCCCTCCACGAAGGAGAACAGCATGATCTCTCTGGCCGCCGCTTCCGGCATCGCTCTCGTCGAACTGGGGCTCGCTCTCACACCGGGGCCCAACATGATCTATCTGGTCTCGCGCAGCATCGGTCAGGGGTGGCGGGCCGGAATGGTGTCGCTCGCCGGCACGGCGGTCGGCTTCGTCGTGTACATGGTCATGGCGAACCTCGGGCTGGCAGCGGTGTTCCTCGTCGTCCCGTGGCTCTTCATCGCCCTCAAGGTCGCCGGCGCCGCCTACCTGCTCTGGCTGGCATACAAGACGCTCCGGCCCGGCGGAAGGTCACTGTTCGAGACCGATGAGCTTCCACGCGATCCGCTCGGCACGCTGTTTCGCATGGGACTCGTGACGAACCTCCTGAATCCCAAGGTCGCGATGCTCTACCTGGCCCTCATCCCGCAGTTCATCGATCCGGCCGCCGGCGACGTCGTCGCTCAGGGATTCCAGCTCGGCGCGATCCAGATCCTCGTGGGCGTCACGGTCAACGGCGCGATCATCCTCGCCGCGGGCTCGATCGCCACCTTCTTGCAGCGCACGCCGACGTGGATGCGATGGCAGAAGTGGGTGACGGGAACTCTCCTCGGCGCGATCGGCGTGAAACTGGCGATCGACGCTCCGACCCCGGCGGTATCGCACTAGTCGCCGCCCCACCGCGCTCGCCACGGACGCGTCCGACTGATGCTTCCCTATCGGGCCGTGAGGACCGGGGACCAGGATGGGCTGGTGACACTCCGTATCGCACCCGCCACCCCCGACCGGTGGTCCGACGTGGAGACCGCCTTCGGCGCGCGTGCGAAGAACCCCGATTCATGCTGGTGTCAACGGTTCCGCCAGCCCACCGATACGACGAATCGTGATGCGCTCTGGGCGGAGATCAGGGATTCCCCCGTGCCGGTCGGGCTCGTCGCCTATGTCGATGACCGCCCGGTCGGGTGGACCCGGGTGGCGCCCCGGGATGCTCTGCCGGGTATCACCGGCAACACGGTGCTGCGGCGCGTACTCGATGACGACACCGCCGCCTGGTGGGTGACCTGCGTCATGCTCCGTCGGGATGCTCGGGGACGCGGGATCGGCGCCGCGCTGCTCAGGGCCGCCGTCGAGCACGCCGGGGCGCACGGCGCTTCGGTTGTCGACGGGCACCCGGTAAACGTCGCGAAGCTCCGAGGGCGCCCCTCCCCGGCCGCGTTGTTCACCGGCACGGTCTCCATGTTCACTGCCGCGGGCTTTCACGAGATCGGGCGCACGTATCCGAGCCGACCGGTGATGCGAAGAGTGTTGCGCTGAACCGTTCGGTCGAGGGTCGGCTGTCGGAGGCCAGCGCGTATCCAGGTGGCGGTGGTTCCGGAACGGACCTGTTTGGATGGGGGAATGAGTGCCGTAGGCCTGCGTCCGGTCCCCAAAGCCCAGCGAGGCGACCGTGTGGCGGTACTGTCTCCGGCGTTCGCGGCACCGGCGGTGTCCGAGGCGATCCACGAGCAGGCGATGCGCCGGCTCACGGAGGCGACGGGTCTGATTCCCGTCGAGTTCCCCACGACGCGACAGCTCGATGCGCCGCCGGAAGCTCGCGCGGCCGATGTGACCGCCGCCTTCGCCGATCCGGGCATCCGCGCCGTCCTGGCGACCATCGGTGGCGATGACCAGATCACGGTGACGCCGCACATCGACGTCGACGTCGTCGCGAGCAACCCGAAGCCGTTCCTCGGCTACAGCGACAACACGAACCTGCACAACCTGCTCTGGCGGCTCGGCATCCCGAGCTACTACGGCGGATCGACGCAGGTGCACCTCGGCCCGGGACCGGGCATCGACGACGTGCACGTGCGGTCGCTCCGCGCGGCCCTGCTCGACGGCGGGCGGATCGAGATCACCGATCCGGGTGAGTCCGAGGACTTCGGCCGGCTGTGGACGGACCCGCGGGCCCTGGCGGAGTTCGGGGATCGAGAACCGACCGACCCGTGGACCTGGGCCGGTCCTCGCGTTCCCGTCGACGGGTTCACCTGGGGTGGGTGCGTGGAAGTGATCGACCAGCTCGCCGTCGCGGAGCGTCTGCCGAGCCTCGACGACCTCGACGGCGGCATCCTTCTCCTCGAGACGAGCGAGGAGCTTCCCTCCGCCGATTTCGTCAAGCGGTGGGTGCGCGGGCTCGGAGAACGCGGGATGCTCGAAGCCGTCGCGGGCGTGCTGGTCGCGCGTCCGCCGGTCAGCGACCTGGACTCGCCGCTCCCGACCTCCGCCGAGCGGCAGCGGCTCCGTGCGGCACAACGCGACACGATCATCGAGCAGGTCACCCGGTACAACCCGAACGCGGTGGTCTGCGTCGGCGTGCCGTTCGGCCACACCAGACCGCAGTGGATTCTTCCGCATGGCGGGACGATCCGACTCGACGGCGCACAGCAGAAGGTGACGGCCGACTTCGGTTGAGCGGCGACCCGGCATCCGCCTCCGGGCGTCGAGGCGCGATGCAGGATCGAGCACGACTCGTCCGTTGAACGAGCGTTCCATCAGCAGTCAGGTCCGGCCGCGATGAGGGATCGGGCGGCGGAAGCTCAGCGGTCCAGCCGGACCCATGCGGCCATGAGCGCGACCGCGGCGGCGAAGGCGTCCGAGTGGGGCCGGTTCAAGAACGCGTGGTCCGTTCCCGGGAGGACGTGGTGCTGCACGTCGACGCCCGAACGGGAGAGCTCGGCGGCGAATCTGTCACCCGATGCCCGCATGTTGTCCCGCTCCGCGTTGACCATGAGGGTGGGCGGGAAGCCGTCGAGGGGGTGCCCACCGGGGAAGGCGAAGCGATCATCGAGCGCTTGTCGTGATCCGGCGTAGTTCCGGTTCGCCACGTTCAGCGCCCATGCCGTGTGAGTGATCCGGCGGTGACCGCGGGATCGCTGCCGGGCGTCCGATTCTTGCGGGTGGGTGGCGTGGAAGAACCCGTACGCGAGAACGGCACCGACGGGTCGGGTGTCCCTCTCCATGGCACGAAGGGTGGCTGCTGCCGCCAGGCACGCTCCCGCGCTCGCACCGCCCAGGATGACCCCGCCGGACGATCGGGACCCGACCTCGCGGTAGGCGGTGAGCACATCCTCGAGCGCGACCGGGAACCGCCCGCGCTCTCGTCCTGCCTGTGACGTCATCCAGGGCAAGCCCGGGGGTGGGGCCAGGCGATAGTCGACCGTCGCGACGGTCAGGCCTTCTCGCGCCAACGACTCCGCGACGGCGTACGCCTCTGGTTGATCGGGTCCGCCCCTGAAGAATCCTCCCCCGTGCAGCCAGAGCAGCGTCGGACGAGACGGTTCCTGGTCAGCGGAGCGCGGTCGGTACCAGCGCACGAGGGCCGAGTCGTGGGGTTCCGGCACGGAGGTCTCCGATCGTTCTGCATTGAGTGCGCGGGATCGCGGCGCGCACGCGGGGGTGGCTCCGGTGGTCTGGCAGTCGAACCGAAGTGGGCGACAGGAACACGGAGACCCGGATCTCGAGTTGACACGCTTCACGTCGTGCCGTTTGTCATCTTTCGGATCTGGCGACGAAGTCCACCGCGTGCATACTTCTCGTCACCCCTGTCGAATAGTGGCGACTCGGTTCGGTCAGTGGCCCGGGATTTGGGCACCATCGCGGCAAGCCCCAGTTTCCGGATCAGGAGTGGGCGCCATGGGGAACGATGCCGCGCTCGACTAAGCGACGCGACCGATCGCCGAACTCGCCTCCACTCGTTGCTGTCGTGGAAGTGCCTTGCACGTGCGATCAGAAGGTGTGCGGAAGTATCGCCGCGTACCGCTTGCACCCCTGCGCACAGCCATAGCAGGAGCACGATAGAGGCTTGCTCATCAGCGAAGTTGCGTTCGGTGATTTCGTCCACGTACGTTGCCCAGACGGGATAGCTCGATCGAGCGTCATAGAATGTCGGGCGTCCCGACCGAATGCTCTCTCGACCGGCAACCCAGAGGGCCGCTTGATGATGGCGAGCGACATCCGGACCGAAGACAGCGTATACATCGTCGACCGAGAGCTTTCCTCGAAGGACTGCGTCGGAAGAGTAGGCGAAGAATCGGGCAACTCGCCGTACATGAACCGATTCAGCGCGCAGCTCGAATAAGGGATCAGCGATGTACTCGCCTTCTCGGTTGAATCTGTCTACGAGAGCCGCCACCCGCTGGCGTTCGGTAACCGATCCATGCGAATAGTAGGTTCTGCCGGCGTCCCAAAGGAGAAGCGTAGAAGCCCAATCGTCCCCGAGGTCCTCCCAACCCTGCCTCAGGTCCGTGATCAATTGCGTCCGTGTGTCTCGCCCGGAACGAGCAGCGACTATCAGAGCCACGGCCGCGATGATGAGGGCAGCAACCGCCGCAATCGCTTGTACATCCTCCGGTCCCATCAGATCATCCCGTATCCGGGCGTCTGCGGATGCCCGCTACGACGACGACCGTGACACCGGCGGCGGCGGCCAACGCGCATGCGATCCATGCCGGTTCGCCGTCCGTGAAGTAGTTCGATCCGAGAAAGGTCCCCGTCATCACCAGCGTCATGCCGAGCAGGTACCAGATGCGCCAGCGTCGGAGGGTCATGGCAGGAGCGTATCCGCTGGACCCCACGCACCCCGCGCAAGCTTGCCGAGCTCGAACACGAGTGCGGCCCAGGCGCCGGAAGTGATGAGGCATTGCGGTCCCGGCATGGGCTGTGAACCGGCCGGTGCCGTGACCTGGTGATGAGCTTGCGGGCTCGTCTCAGGGGCAGCAATCGGCGGCTTCTGACATCACCGAGCCCGGGCGGATCCCGGCGACGTCAGAGGGCGGCGGCGAGCTTCTCGTAGTACGCGGCCTGCGCCGGGTAGTAGTCGTCGAAGCTCACCGTGTCCGCCGGCACCCCCGAGGTCTCCACCGCGACGAGGCGGTCGAGGTAGTACTCCCAGCCCGGGCCGTAGCTCGCCAGGTCATCCCCCGGCGCCAGGTGATGCACGAGGCCGAGCGTCGTCGTGCCGTCGTTCTCGGCGAGCCGGAGCGAGATGCGCCACCCGTCATCGCCCACGGTGAAGGCGACCGTGAGTGCCGTCGGCTCGTCGCAGCGCAGGATGCGCACATCCTCGGGCTCGGCGCCGTCCTCCGACGTCATCGTGAACGTCACGCGCCCGGTGCTCGGCCGTCCCTGCCAGGTGCCGATCCAGCGTTCCAGCCGGTCGGACCGGGTCACCGCCGCCCAGATCTCGGCGATGGGTGCGCGGAAGGACCGCTCGAACACCACGTCGCCGCCCGGGCCGCCGTCGGTGCGCGGCTCGAGCCGGCCGGTGGGCTTCGGGGCGTCGTCTCTCATGGGCGCGGGTGGGATCGGGGCCGCTTCGCGATGATCGGGCGCGGGGTCAGGGCAGGCCGCCCTGGCCCTCCGTGGGGACCGGCTTCGAGGCCACGTACGACTCGCTGTCATCGTCGTCCGGGTCGACCACCGCGTCCGCGATGGTGTCCGGGTCGTCGCCGCCGTCGCCGCCCATGCGGGGCTCCGTCGCGTGCGCGGCCCGGTGGGCCTCTGCGGCATCAAAGCCGAGATCGATGTCGGGCGTCGCGTCGTCGTCCTTCTGCTCCACGGGGCTTCCTTCCGTCTGTGCTGGAGGGCGAACCGGTGAGGTCGCCGCTTCTTCACGGTAGTCCGGCACGGATGGGGCTGCCAGGGGGTTATATGGAGGGGGAGATGGGGAGGCCTCATGGCGGACAGCAGGGGACTGGACGTCATCGTCGTGGGCTCCGGACCGAACGGCATGGCTGCCGCGGTCACCATGGCACGTGCGGGGTTGTCCGTGCGCGTGTACGAGCGGGCGGCGACGATCGGCGGCGGGTCCCGCACGCTCGAGCTGACGTTGCCCGGCTACCTGCACGACGTGTGCTCGGCCGTGCACCCCATGGCGTTCGCGTCCGGATTCTTCCGCCGCTTCGGGCTCGCCGACCGCATCCCGTTCGCCCTGCCGGACATCTCGTACGCGCATCCGCTCGACGGAGGCCGGGCCGGCATCGCGTACCAGGACCTCGACCGCACCGCGGACGGTCTCGGCGCGGACGGCGACGCATGGCGGAACCTCATGGGGCCGTTGTCGCGGAACGCGGACAAGGTCGCGCACTTCACCGGGTCGAGCATGTTGCAGCCCCCGCCCCACCTGCTGACATTCGCGCGCTTCGGCCTGCGGGTGCTCGAGCAGGGAACGCCGGCATGGAACGTGCGCTGGGCAGAGGACGCGGCGCCGGCCATGATGACGGGCGTCGCCGCCCACGCCATCCGGCCGATGCCCAGCCTCTCCACCGCGGCGGCCGGGCTCATGCTCGCCACGTACGCGCACGGCCGCGGTTGGCCCATCCCCATCGGTGGCAGCCAGGCGATCATCGGCGCCATGGAGGAGGATCTGCTCGCCCACGGCGGGGAGATCGAGACGAACGTCGAGGTCACCTCGCTGGCCGAACTGCCCCCCGCCCGGGCCGTGATCCTCGACGTGACGCCGCGCGCGCTGCTGCGGCTCGCCGGCGACGCGCTGCCGAGGGGGTATGCCCGGGCCATGCGCCAGTTCCGCTACGGCAACGGCGCCGCGAAGGTCGACTTCGCCCTGTCAGGGCCGGTGCCCTGGACCAACCCGGAGGTGCGCCGAGCCGGCACCGTGCACGTCGGTGGCACGCGCGACGAGATCGCGTCGGCGGAGGCGGAGCTGACACACGGCAGGCACAGTGACCGGCCGTACGTGCTCGTGTCGCAGCCGTCGGTCTTCGATCCCGGTCGCGCGCCAGACGGCCACCACGTCCTCTGGACGTACGCGCACGTGCCGCACCACTCGGACGTCGACCAGACCGAGACGATCACGCGGCAGATCGAGCGATTCGCGCCGGGCTTCCGCGACCTGATCCTCGCGTCGTCGAGCCGCACCGCACTGCAGGAGGAGCGCGACAACCCCAACTACGTCGGCGGGGACATCGCCTCCGGCACCGCGAGCCTGCTGCAGCTCATCCGGCGTCCCGTGCTCAGTCCCGACCCCTGGCGCACGCCGCTGAAGGGCGTCTACCTGTGTTCCGCGTCGACCCCGCCCGGGCCCGGCGTGCACGGGTCCGCGGGCTGGCACGCCGCCGCGAGCGCCCTCCGGCACGAGTTCGGGCGGGACGACACCCCTGACCTGAATCCTGTGTGAACAGGGAGAATTCCCCGACAGGGGAACGGCGGGCGGCGTAGCGTCTCGTCAAACGCGTTCTGCGCCGACCCTCCCGGACCGAGGCGGGGTCCTCGACGCGTGGAACCCTTCCCCGGAGGTAGTGAGTGTTTCTCCACAAGCAAGAACTTCAGTTCAAGGCCGTGCCCGACAAGCCCGACGCGATCTACGCGCGGAAGCTCCAGGAGGTGCTCGGCGGCCAGTACGGCGAGATCACCATCGCCATGCAGTACGGCTTCCAGGCGTGGAACAGCCACATCCCGGGCAAGTACCGGGACCTCCTCTACGGCATCGCTGCCGAGGAGATGGGCCACGTCGAGATGCTCGCGATCATGATCGCCCAGCTGCTCGAGAAGGCGCCCGTCGGCATCACGAGCGACGGGCTGCAGAACGACCCCGCGGTCGCCGCGGTGGTCGGCGGCATGGATGTGCAGCACGCCATCGTGGCCGGCGCCGGTGCCCGTGCGGTCGACAGCAACGGCAACCCCTGGCAGGGCAGCTACATCACGGCGAGCGGCAACATGCTCGCCGACTTCACGTCCAACGCCAACGGTGAGATGCAGGGCCGCCTCCAGGCCGCCCGCCTCTACCACATGACCGACGACAAGGGCGTCCGGGACCTGCTGTCCTTCCTCATCGCCAGGGACACGATGCACCAGAACCAGTGGATCGCTGCCGCCCGCGAGCTGCAGGAGGAGAAGCTCGAGGAGCTGCCGGTGCCGAGCAACTTCCCGCAGCACAAGGAGAACACGAAGGTGGACTACGAGTACCTGAACTTCTCCGACGGCAAGCTGGCCGCCGAGGGCTCATGGGCGAAGGGCCCGACGCCGGACGGCAAGGGCGAGTTCACCTACAAGGACGGCCCCGACACGTCGGTGCCGATGCCGCCCCCCACGCACCCGGACCCGCGCTTCTACGGCACCACCGAGAAGCCGAACCTCCTGGAGAAGGCGAGCGGGACGATCAAGGACACCTTCAACAAGGGCTGATCCCCGACTCCCGCACACCGAAGCGCCCCGGCACCCGCCGGGGCGCTTTCGTGTGCGGCGGGATCCGCCGGCACCCGCCGGGGTCCGCCGCCGGGCCGGGAATCCCTGGTGCGGTCGAGCAACCGACCCCGTCGAGTCGCGGTGCCCGACGGGCGTCGCGCCGGGACGCGGCGCTCTCGCTTTGGCGCTCCGGGTCCCGAGGACGACAATGGTGCGAATGGACCTTCTCCCCTTCCTCGGCGAGATCGCCCCGGGAGTCGTGGTCCTCGTGCTCGTCGCGGCGTTCGCGGCGGGCTGGATCGACGCCGTCGTCGGCGGCGGAGGCCTGCTGCAGTTGCCCGCCCTGCTGCTGGTCCCGGGGATCACTCCGGTCGAGGCGCTCGCGACGAACAAGACGGCGTCGGTCTTCGGCACCACCACGAGCGCGGTGACCTGGTACCGACGGGTGAAACCCGACCTCCGGACCGCCCTGCCCATGGCGGGGATCGCGTTCGTCGGCAGCTACGGTGGCGCGAACCTCGCCGCTCTGCTGCCGTCCTCCGTGTTCAAGCCGGTCATCGTCGTCGCCCTGGTGGTCGTCGCCGTCGTCACCGTCGCCCGTCCGGCCCTGGGCAGCGTCGTCGCTCTCCGGCACGAGGGCAGCAGTCGGCACCACATCATCGCCGGCGCCCTCGGCGTCGCAATCGGCTTCTACGACGGTCTGATCGGTCCCGGTACCGGCACGTTTCTCATCATGACGCTCATCGCGGCGCTCGGGTACGACTTCCTCCAGGCGAGCGCGAAAGCCAAGATCGTCAACGTCGCGACGAACGCGGGCGCGCTGCTGTTCTTCATCCCGCAGGGTCACGTGCTGTGGGTGCTCGGCCTCGCCATGGGCGCGGCGAACACGCTCGGCGCGTGGCTCGGGTCACGCACCGCCGTCGCCCGGGGGAACCGTTTCATCCGGATCGCGTTCCTCGTGGTGGTCGCCGCGCTGATGATCAAGGTCGGGCACGACGTGTGGGTGGAGAACGTCGAGCCCCTGTTCGCCCCGTGACCCGAGCAATCGCCCGCGCGGACGCCCTCGCCCCCGGCGCGCGAGTCGCCGACGACAACACCGGGTACGTGGGTGGCGATGCCGGGGCAGTTGCGGTGTCACCGGACGCGGAGGGGCACGTCGGCTAGGAAAGCGGCGCCGGGCCGGGAAGGATGGTCCTATGGCCGTGAACTTCCGACAGCTCGACTGCGCCCCCGAAGACGTCTTCCGCGTTCTCGCCGATGGCTGGCTCTATCCGTCCTGGGTGGTCGGGGCGTCGCGCATCCGGTCGGTGGACGGGTCATGGCCGAGTGAGGGCACGCGCATCCACCACTCCTTCGGTGTCTGGCCGGCCGTGATCGACGACACCACGACCGTGCTCGAGTGGGATCCTCCCCGGCGGGCGGTGTTCAAGGCGCGGGGCTGGCCGGTCATGGGGGAGGCCGAGGTCATGATCGACGTGGAGCCGCGCAACGGCGGCAGCCTCGTGCGCATCGAGGAGGACGCGACCGCCGGACCCGGGCGGATGGTGCCGCGCCCCATCCGCAGCGCCGGCATCCGCTACCGCAACCGGGAGACCCTGCAGCGCCTTGCCCACATCGCCGAGGGCATGGGCGGCGGCGCGCGCTAGACGTCCGGCGCCGGAGGCCGGCGTCGGCCCGGCGGACGCTAGCGGCGGCCGAATCCGAACAGGCGAGCGAACCAGGATCGTCTCTTCACGGGCACGGCGTCGACCCCGTCCCCGAGATCGGCGCCGCCGGGGGACCAGGGTCGAGGCGACGGGAGCGCATCCGCGGACGAGGGGGAGGCCTCCTGGTCCGGGGCAGGAGCGGGGCGCTCCTCCGGTCCGACGGGCCGTACCGTGAAGGGCTCCACCGTGACGGGTTCCACCGTGACGGGTTTCACCGCGACGGGCCGTGGCTCCGCCACGGAGGACGCCGGGCCGTTGCGCTCGGAGATCGCGAACATCACCATGGCCGTCTCGCCCGCGTCGCCGTGCTCCGGCTCGACTTCCAGCCCCAGCGCGGACTGGGCCTGACGGCGGATGCCGGGCACGGCCGCGCCGGCGAGGTCGGCGACGAGATCCGGGCCGCGGCCGCTCGGGCTGGTGAGCACGGCGCTCAGGATCTCATCGTTCGTCGCGCTCGCCGCAGACGTGACCCGTGCGAGGAGCACCTGCTCGAGAGCGTGCAGCACCCGGTCGTCCGTCGCCGTCGCAAGCAGCGCCATGCCGTTGCGCAGCACCTTGATCGCGTTCTCGCGCGACCGGACCGGGCGCATGGCGAGCGTGAAGCCGCTGCTGTCCCCGAGGGACTCGAGCACCGCCGCCGCGATGCGCGGGTCATCCGGGCGCGCGGCGATCGCCGCGGCAAGCAGATCGGCCGTCACCGCGGCGTCGCCCAGCAGAGTCGCCGCAGGGCCATCGGCGCGGGCCGTGTCATCGGCGGCCGCCAGCAGGTCGGACAGCAGGGGTGCGGCAGGGTCGGCCGCGGCCGCGGTGAGGGCCCGACGCAGATGGGAGTCGTCGGCGCAGGCATCGGCGGCGAGCACGGCGGCGCGGAGGCGGAGCAGCTGGGGTGCGTCGTCCCGTTGCGCGAGCGCGACGACGGCCGCGCGGGCGTTCACCCCGCCCCGTCGCACCCGGGACTGCAGCTGGGCGGGGTCGACGGCGTCAGCGGTCAGCAGCGCGGCGAAGTCACCGGTCGGGTCCGGCTGATCGCGCTGATCCGTCACGGCGTCTCCTCCTGCCCGGGCGCGGCGATCCCGCCCGGTCGTTCCTGCGCGCGCTGCCCCTGCCCCGGCACGGTACGCATCTCTCGTGGTCGCCTCCCAGAGTATTGCCCGGGGAACCGGTGGCGGGACGCCGCGTCACGCCACGGCGCGCGCGAGCACGTCCCGCGCCGCGAGCACCGCGGGGCGTCCGCGGCTGCCCGCACGAACGGCGGTGAAGATGGTGCGGGACGGCCGGCCGGGCAACCGCAGCATCCGTACGGTGGGCTCCCGGCCGGCCCAGACGAGGTCGGGCAGCAGAGCGACGGCGTTTCCGGACTCGATGAGTCGGATGTGGGCCTGCAGGTCCGCCGTCTCGAATCGCACGTCGGGCTCGAACCCCGTGACGCGGCACAGCTGTTCCGCCCAGTGTCTCGACGCCGTGCCCTTCGGCTCCATGACCCACGGCATCCGCCCCGCGTCGGTGATGGAGTCGATCGCGCCGAACCGGCTGGGTCGTGGCGGCACGGCGAGCCGGATCTCGTCCGATGACAGGTCGACGCGGTCGAGGTCCCGCGGCCGCGGCGCCGCGTGACCGGGGTACTGCTCGGCGATCACGAGGTCGAAGTCGCGCGCGGCCACCTCGGACAGCGCCGACTCCGGTTCGCGCTGGGTCACCTCCACCCGGAGATCCGGGAACTCGTCGGCGAACAGGGTGAGCGCCTGCGGCACGACGCCGAGCGCGGCGGACTGGAACACGGCAAGACGCAGGGTGCCCCGGACGGAGTCGAGCGACGACGTCACGTCGGCCTCCGCCTGCTCCAGGCGCTCGAGCAGCGCCGTGGTGTGCTCGACCAGGATCTCGGCCTGCGGAGTCAGCTGCACCCGGCGGCCGCTCTTCCGCAGCAGGGGAACGCCGGCCTCCCGCTCGAGCACGGCGAGCTGCTGGGAGACGGACGACGGACTGTAGGCGAGGGCATCGGCTACACCGGCGATCGTTCCCCGGATGGCGAGCTCGCGTAGCAGCCGCAGCCGGCGAAGGTCGAGCATCCGCGTCGTCTCCTTACATTGGCCCCGCCGACGCTTATCCATCGAAAAGGATCGCTTTTGCTTACGGGAACAGCGTCGCACACTAGAAGTGACCCGCACAGAGAGGGCATAGTCTCCCACCATGCTGAACCCCACCGCCCCCGGAATCCGGCGTCCCCGTTCACTCGGTGACCAGGCGGTCGCCCTCGTGCGCCGGTGGCTGACGGAGAGCGCCGAATATCCCGTCGACGCCTCCGCGGCCCAGCTCGCAGGCCTCCTCAAGGATCCGAACGGCCTCGACTTCACTCTGGGGTTCGTCGACCGCGTCGTCCGGCCGCAGGACCTGTTCGTCGCCGGCACCAGCCTCTCCACGGTTGCGCACAAGGTGCCGAAGTTCCTGCCCTGGTACATGCGCGGCGCCGTGGCCGCCGGCGGCATCCTCGGGCCCGTCATACCCGGCGTGGTCGTGCCGGTTGCGCGCCGCGTGCTCCGCGAGATGGTGGGGCACCTCATCGTCGACGCGACGCCGGACAAGCTCGGACCGGCGATCGCCACCCTGCGCGAGAACGGTGCTCGACTCAACCTGAACCTGCTCGGCGAGGCGGTGCTGGGCGAGGCGGAGGCAGCCCGCAGGCTCGAGGGCACGCGGGCGCTCCTCGAGCGCGACGACGTCGACTACGTGTCCATCAAGGTGTCCTCCGTGGTGAGCCAGCTCTCGATGTGGGCCTTCGACGAGGCGGTCGACACGATCGTCGAGCGTCTCACCCCGCTGTACGAGATCGCGGCGGCGTCGCCGACGCCCAAGTTCATCAACCTCGACATGGAGGAGTACAAGGACCTCCACCTGACGCTCGCCGTGTTCCGCCGCATCCTCGATCAGCCGCAGCTGCTCGGCCTGGAGGCCGGAATCGTGCTGCAGGCCTACCTGCCCGACGCCGTGCGGGCGCTCGCCGAGCTGACCGACTGGGCAAGGGCGCGCCGCGCGCGCGGCGGCGCTCCCATCAAGGTGCGGGTCGTCAAGGGCGCGAACCTCGCCATGGAGAACGTGGACGCGACCATCCACGGCTGGCCGCTCGCCACGTACTCGAGCAAGCGGGCGACGGACACCAACTACAAGCGCGTGCTCGACTACGCACTGACCGCGGACCGCACGGATGCGGTGCGCATCGGCGTGGCCGGGCACAACCTGTTCGACATCGCGTTCGCCTGGCTGCTCGCGGGGGAGCGCGGCGTGCGCGACCGCATCGACTTCGAGATGCTCCTCGGCATGGCGACGGGTCAGGCGGAGGCCGTGCGCAAGGACGTCGGCGGTCTGCTGCTCTACACGCCCGTCGTGCACCCGCGCGAGTTCGACGTCGCCATCTCGTACCTGGTGCGCCGCCTCGAGGAGAACGCGAGCTCCGAGAACTTCATGTCGGCGGTCTTCGAGCTCTCGAGCAACGAGGCGCTGTTCGAGCGCGAGAAGCAGCGGTTCCTCGGCTCCCTCGCCGACCTCGACTCCGCGGTTCCGGCGCCGAACCGGATTCAGGACCGCACCGTCGTGCCCGTGCTCCCCCCGCTGGACGGCGGGGACGGCGGCACCGCGGCGGAGCCGGTCGGCACCGCGCCGACCGCGACCGCTCCCGCCGAGCCCATCGATCCGTCGCTCACGAGCGTTGTGCTCGGCTTCACGCGCGGTTCCATGCCGGACTTCAGCTCGCTCACCCCGCCGGCCCCGCAGAACGCTGTGGGCGAGGCGTTCTCGAACGCTCCGGACACGGATCCCGCGCTGCCCGTCAATCGCGAGTGGGGCCGTGCCGTGCTGCGCCGCGTTCCCACGTCGACGGAGGGAACCGATCTGGTCGCCGCTCACACCGTCACGGACGAGGCGCTGCTCGAGGGCATCATCGGGTCGGTCGCGGAGGCCGGCGCCGGCTGGGGCGGGCGCACCGGCGCCGAGCGCGCCGAGATCCTGCATCGCGCTGCCGTCGCCCTCGAGGCGAACCGGGCGCGACTGCTCGAGGTGATGGCCGGCGAGACCGGCAAGACGCTCGCCGAGGGCGACCCCGAGGTGAGCGAGGCCATCGACTTCGCGAACTACTACGCCGAGCGTGCACGCGACCTCGACCGGGTGCAGGGCGCCCGCTTCGTGCCGTCGTCGCTGACGGTCGTGACGCCGCCGTGGAATTTCCCGGTGGCGATCCCCGCCGGCTCGGTGATTGCCGCGCTCGCCGCCGGCAGCGGCGTGATCCTGAAGCCCGCCGAGCAGGCGAAGCGCTGCGGGTCTGTGCTCGCCGACATCCTCTGGGCCGCGGGTGTGCCCCGCGACGTGCTGTCCCTCGTGCACGTGAGCGAGAACGAGCTGGGGAGGCAGCTCGTGTCCCATTCCCGCGTCGACCGGGTGATCCTCACCGGCGCGTTCGAGACGGCGGAGCTGTTCCGGTCGTGGCGGCCCGACCTGCCGCTGCTCGCCGAGACGAGCGGCAAGAACGCGATCATCGTCACTCCCCACGCCGATCTCGACCTCGCCGTCGCCGACGTCGTGAAATCGGCCTTCGGGCACGCCGGGCAGAAGTGCTCGGCGGCGAGCCTCGTGATCCTCGTCGGCTCGGTCGCGCGCTCCGAGCGGTTCCGCAACCAGCTCGTCGATTCCGTTCGCTCGCTCCGCGTCGGCTACCCGGACGACCCCACGACGCAGATGGGCCCGCTCGTCGAGCCGGCGACCGGGAAGCTCAAGCACGCGCTGACCCAGCTGGGCGGGGGAGAGAGCTGGCTCGTGGAGCCGCGGCAACTGGACGACAGCGGCCGGCTGTGGTCGCCCGGCGTCAAGACCGGGGTGCGTGCCGGTTCCTACTTCCACCTCACGGAGTTCTTCGGGCCGGTGCTCGGCATCCTGCACGCGCGCACGCTCGCCGAGGCCATCCGGTTGCAGAACGCGGTGCCGTACGGCCTGACCGCGGGCCTGCACTCGCTGGACTCGCACGAGCTCGCCCTGTGGCTCGAACGCGTCGAGGCGGGCAACCTGTACGTGAACCGCGGCATCACCGGCGCCGTCGTGGAGCGCCAGCCCTTCGGTGGTTGGAAGCGCTCCTCCGTCGGGGCGGGCACCAAGGCCGGCGGACCGAACTACCTGATGGGGCTCGGGTCGTGGGTGACCGATCCCGGCCGCAACAGCGCGACGCTGCACCTGCGCGGGCTCGCGCCGCGGGTGACGGAGCTCATCGAGTCCGCGCAGTCCGCGATCGGCTACGCGGACTTCGACCTCGTGCGACGGTCGGCGCTGAGCGACGCCATCGCCTGGCAGGAGGAGTTCGGTGCCGTGCGCGACGTGCAGAAGCTCGGCGTAGAGCGGAACCTGTTCCGCTACGTCAGCCTGCCCGTGACCGTCCGGCTCGCCGAGGGCGCCGGGCTCCCGGACCTGCTCCGCGTGCTCGCCGCCGCGACGGCTGCGCGATCGGCCTTCCGGGTCAGTTCGGCGATCGAGCTGCCGGCCGCGACGCTCGAGATCCTCGATGTGCGGGATGTGTCCGTGACCGTCGAGTCCGACGACGAGTGGCTGCGCCGCGTGTCAGCCGGGGAGCTGGACACGGACCGCGTGCGGCTCGTCGGCGGAGATGCGCGTGCGCTCGCCGAGGCCCTCGGTGGCAACCCCTCGGTCGCGGTGTACGCGGGCGAGGTCACGGCGTCGGGTCGCGTCGAGCTGCTGCCGTTCCTGCACGAGCAGGCGATCAGCATCACGGCGCACCGCTTCGGCAACCCGGACGCTCTCTCCGACGCGGTCATCTGACCCCGCCGCACCTGCCGTAGGGCCGGTGCTCTGCTGCGACACCTACACCGCGCGGGTCGCCGCCGAGCTCGACCGCCGCTCGCGCGTCGAGGTCGGCCCGGCCGGACTGGCGCAGCAGGAGGGGTTCCGCACACCGCAAGCCATGGTCGAGGCGATGACCGGAACCACGAAGAGCACGTCGGTGTCGGTCCTCGAGGTGGGCCGGATGCTCGCCGAGACCGACGCGGTCGAGACGGTATGGCGGGAGCACCCGGAGCTGCCGTCTCCGCCGCCCCCGTGGCACGCACCGATCGCGCACGCGGTCACGGACAGGCGGGTATCGGTGGCGCAGGCGGACGCGATCCGCGCCGGCCGCGGCCTGCCGACCGTCGTAGTGCCGGCGGATGCGCTTCGGGATGCCGCTGACGAGCTGCTTCGCGACGCGGCCGTTTTCACGGCAGGACAGCTGCACCGGCGGGCGCGGCAGTCGCGTGACGCCCCGACGCGACCGGCCGTCACCTCGCGACGAGAAGCAGGGCGGTGCAGGACCGGACCGCCCGACGACAGCACACCCGCGACCGTCGCGGCCGGCCCGACGTCACCGCCGATCCCGCCATGACTCCGCGGCGGAGATAGCTGCAACGATCACAGCTTCCGGTGTTCGGCTGCGGGCCGATAGCTGCCTCCGTGCCGCCTTGTGCGGGCGCCGCATTCCTGCGTGCTGCTTGTGATGCGGGAGCCGCCTGCGCGGGTGAGGCATCCGCGGGACCGCCCGGAGCCGCGCGGCACGACGAAAGCGGCGCCGGTACCCGAGGGTTCCGGCGCCGCTTCGTGTTCGGCTGGGACGGGGGTTAGGCCTCGTCGGTCAGGCGACGACGGCGGCTGCGCACCACGAGCGCGATCGCGCCGAGGAGCAGCAGCAGCCCGCCGGCCAGGGCGGCCGGGGCGGCGTCCGCACCGGTGTAGGCGAGACCGCCACCACCGTTGCCCGAGCCGCCATTGCCGCCGTTGCCCGAACCGCCGTTGCCGCCGTTGCCGGAGCCGCCGTTGCCGTTGCCCGGCGTGCCGCCGGACCCGTTGCCCGGCGTGCCGCCGTTGCCGTCACCGGGCGTGCCGCCGGATCCGTCGCCGGGGGTGCCCGCGTCCGCCGTGTCGACCGTCAGGGCGACCCGGACGACCGTGCCGGACTCGAGGGCCGTGATGACGAGCGTCGCGTCCGCCGTGACGTCATCCGGCACCGTGAAGGCCACGGTCGAGGCGCCGCCCGTGACGGGCGACACGACCGGGGCGGCCGCGCTGCCCTCGAACACCGCGGAGACCTGGGTGTTCACGGGGCTGCCGAGCGACGTCAGGTCGAGGTTGGACAGCGACACGGTCCCGTCCGCGCCGACGGCCAGGGGGCCGGCGGGCACATCCGTCACGCGAACGCCGCGGCGGTCGAACGACGGCGACAGCGGGCTGTTCTCCGAGATGAAGGAGATCCAGGCGTCGCGGTCGACGAGCCCGGAGTCCCGGGTGTCCGTTCCGTTGGCGAACTCGCGGAAGTTGTCGCCACCCTGCAGCAGGAAGTTGAACGACCCGATGCGGTAGTCACGGGTGAGATCGATGGGCTGGCCGTCGATCCAGATGCCCGTGATGCGGTCACCCTCGGGACGCGTGTCGTCCCAGGTGTACTCGACGTTGTCCGAGAGGCCGAGGGCGAGGAACGGCCGCGACGGGACGTTGCCGTCGGCGTCGCGCTGCCACTGCTGCTCGAGCACCGTCTTGAACTGGGCGCCGGTCAGTGTCGTCGTCCAGAGGTTGTTGACGAACGGCAGTACGGCGTTGGCCTCCGCGAACGTCACGACGCCGTCCCCCTCGCCGGCCGCGGACGACTCGTAGAACAACTCGGAACGCAGTCCGCCCGGGTTCACGACGCCGATCTCGGCGCCGCCGAGGTTCGGGTCGCTGAGCGACGCGACCAGCGAGTCGGCCACGAGATTGCCCAGGGTCGACTCCGAGCTGCGGTCGTCCCGCGTGCCGTCGGTGAAGGCGGTCGTGATGTCGGCCGTGACCGTGCCCACCGGCTGGTTGCCGATGATCGCGGCCTGCTCGAGCGCGGCATCCACGATCGTGCTGACCTCGGCCACCCGGGGGAAGGCCGTGATGAACCCGTTCCGCTGCAGCTCGGCCGCGGCGGCGTCGGCCGGCACGGGGATGCGCGGCACGATCGCCTGCTGGTACTCGGCGACGTCGTCGCTCCCGGTGTCGAACGACAGGACGATCTGGCCGACGTTCTCGCCGTAGTTGCCGGTCTGGAGGATCGGGCGGGTGATGCCGGGCTCACCGGGCACCGGGCCGTCCCACGCGTACTGCTTGTGGGTGTGGCCGGTGAAGATGGCGTCGACGGTTGCCGACGTCTCGGTGACGATGCGGGTGAACGCCGCGTTGGGGTCCGCGATCTCCTGCTCGAGCGTCGCTCCGTCCGGCACGCCGCTTGCGGCGCCCTCGTGGTACTCCGCGATGATGACGTCCGCGGCGCCGGACTCGGTCAGCTCGGCCGCGACCCGGTTGACGGCCTCGACCGGGTCGCCGAAGTCGACGGTGGCGACGCCCTCGGGCGAGACCAGCGCGGGCGTCTCCTGCGTGACGGCGCCGATCACGGCGACCCTGAGGCCGTCGACCTCGAAGATCTCGTACTCCTGCAGAGCGGGAGTCGTCGTGCCCTTCTCGTAGACGTTGGCGCCCAGGTAGTTCCAGTCCGCCGAGTCGGCGACGCGGCCCGTCAGGTCCTCGAAGCCCTGGTCGAACTCGTGGTTGCCCACGGCCGAGGTGCGCAGGTCGAGGGCGTTGAGCACGTCGATCGTCGGCTCGTCGTTCTGCGACGACGAGGCGAAGAGCGACGCGCCGATGTTGTCGCCCGCGGAGAGGAACAGGGTGTCGTCCTCACCGCCCGCCTGCCGCAACGTCTCAACGGTGGCCGCGAAGTTGACCGTGTTCTGGTCGATCCGCCCGTGGAAGTCGTTGATGTTCAGCAGGTTGAGGTTGATCCGCTCGCCCGTGAGGTCGAGTCCCACGAGGATCGGGTCGTGGTCGGATGAGCGGTACGGGTCCGGCTGGTAGAAGTTCGTGATGTTGGAGTTGTACCGGCTGTACTCCAGAGCGATCGACTCGTACGCGTTGATGTTCCAGATGTCGGCGCCGGCGATGGTGCCGAGCGCGTCCTCCGCCACGAAGATGTGGTCGAGCGAGCCGATCGCACCGTCGTAGGAGTAGGTCTCCTCGCCCGTTGTGCTGCCGAGGTCGATGTAGCCGGCCTCACGGAGCACGTCGATCGGGTCCTCCTGGAGGTAGGCGTTGAAGTCACCGGCGAGCAGCACGCGCTCGATCCCGGTGTCTTCGCGGAGCCCGTCCGCGAAATCCACGAGTGCCTCGGCCTGCCGCACGCGCGAGGCGTTCGACGCGCCCTGCCCGTCGCCCTGGTCCGCATCCTCGTCTGCGCCGGAGCCCTTCGACTTGAAGTGGTTCACGATCGCGAGGAAGCGGCTGCTGTCGTCGCCGTCGGCCAGCCGGAACGCCTGGGCGAGCGGCTGACGGGCGTTCGAGAACGCCTCGTCGTCGAGGATGACGGACTCGTCGACCGTCTCCAGGACCGCCGGGTCGTAGATGAAGCCGGTGCGGATGACGTCCTCGCTCTGCGGGAGGTCCTCCGGCGACGCGACGAACGCCCAGCGGGTCTCACCGGCGGCAGCGTTGAGCGCGTCGGTGAGGTCGGAGAGGGCCTGGTCGCGGTCCTGCCCGAACGCGGCGGAGTTCTCGATCTCCTCGAGGGAGACGACGTCGGCCCCGAGCGCGTTGATGGCCGACACGATCTTGGCCTGCTGACGCTCGAGGTCCTCGTCCTCCGCGGCGCCGCGGGCGGCACAACCGCCTCGCACGGTGACGGGGTCGCCCTCGCGGTCGGCGTAGTACTCGCAGCCGGACAGCTCGTCACCGGTGGTCGTGAAGTAGTTCAGCACGTTGAACGACGCCATGGTGGCGTCACCGCTCAACGTCGCGGGAGCCGCCTCCCGGGTGTCGCCGAACGTCGCGGGCTGCACGTCGGCCGCGTTGGCCCCGGTCAGCCGCTCGGTGGGCTGGAGCGCCCAGCCGAAGCGGTAGTCCAGCACGACGGGGCGCGTGAAGGTCACGGGTGCACCGACCCGCACCGGCTCGGTGTTCGACACGTAGGGGAGCGGCGTCGACTGGTTCTCGGCGCTCGTGTAGTTGATGCTTGCGCCGTCATCGAGGGCGACCGCTGCCGCGGCGTTCAGGGCGGCAAGGGTCTCGTACTCGGCGCTGCCCGGCTCGACGACCGCGGTCGGCTGCACGAGGGGGCTCGTGCCCGGCGCAAGGAGCACCGTGCCGAAGGTGTTGGCGTCGTAGGTGTCCGTGACGGTGAAGTCACCGACGGGAGCGACGAGCATGCCCTCGAGCGTCTCGCGGGCGGCGGCATCCGCGGGGAGGGCGACGGCGGCGGGCGCCGGAGCAGCGACGGTCTCGGTGAGCACCGTCACACCACCGGCGGGGACCTGCACCTGCGTGAGGTCGCGGTACTCGCCGGCCGTGCCCGTGACCTCGACGTACGAGCCGACGGCGACGGAGGCCACCGTGTCGGGGGAGTAGACGAAGACGCCGTCGGACGCCGTGTGGGTCGCGGGATCGATCGCTCCACCGGTGCCGGGGGTCTGGATGTAGTAGCCGTCGAAGCCGCCGGTGGGGTAGGTAGCGGTCACGACGCCACGGGTCGTGACGGACTGGCCGTCCAGCGGGGTTGCGGCGCCCGTGCCCTGGATCTCGGCGATGGTGGCCATGGCCGGGTCGGCCGGGTCGACGGGATCCACCGGGTCGACGGGATCGGTCGGCTCGGCCGGAGCGGCGGTGTCACCGGCCGCGTTGATGGGGCTCGGGGCCCGCGTGCCCAAGTCGGCCGAGTTGTCGTCGGTGTCGGCGCCCTCGGAACGGTTGAGCGACGCGGTGACGGAGTACCCGTCGGCCTCGGCGGCCGTCTCGTACGTGTTGCTCGTTCCGTACCCCAGCAGGTCGACCACGTCGGGGTTCGCGGTGATGGAGCCCTCGCCCGGGTCGAGCGGCTCCGTGCCGTCGACCAGCAGGATCGTGCCGCCGCCGGTCGCGCTGCCGGATGCGTTGAAGCCGGCCGCGGTGAAGTCAGGGGTGGGCAGCGCGAGTCCGGCGGATCCGTTGCTCGCACCGGCGATGAGGAAGTGTCCCCCGGCCGGCACGGTTCCGCTCAGCGGGAAGACGCCCGTCGGCGCCTCGGTGCCCGTGGCGGACCGGTACTGCAGGGAGAGCCCGTCGAGCGGGAGTGCCGCGTCGGTGGGGTTGTAGAGCTCGACGAAGCGGGACACGTATGCGGCGCCCGCGCTTCCCCCGTTCACGTACGCCTCATTGAGGACGACGCCGGTGCCCGCCGGATCTGCCTGGGCGGGTATGGCCACGAGCGGGGCTCCCGCGAGCGCCACCCCCAGCACTCCGGCGAGGCAGAGCCTCGATGGGTTCGACCGTGAACCGCGCATGTAGTGACCCCTTATTCGTCAGGTGGACGTGCTGCATCGATGGAACGTGGTCAACACATCCGGTAGGCGAACATCGCGGAAAGCCGGGGTGACCGATGACCCCCACTCGGGGTGGAAGTGAGGTCAGGTTACAGGCTCAGTCGCCCTGCCGGTGAGGGAAATGTGCGAGGGCGCGACGCACCAGTTCGAGGGCCTCGTCCTCGGGCAGGCGGAGCTGACGGATGCGCTCCGCGAACGTCGCGGCGGCGGCGGCGGCCTGGCGCTGAGCGGCGTCACCGGCGGAGGAGATGAAGCTCCCGTTGCGGCCGCGGGTCTCGATCACCTCGTCACGCTCGAGCTCCCGATAGCTTCGCGCCACCGTGTTGGGGGCGATGCCGAGTTCCTCGGCCAGGCGGCGCACGGTGGGCAGCTGGCCCCCGGGAGGGAGCGCGCCCGTGCGCACGCCCTCGAGGATCTGCACCCGCAGCTGCTCGTAGGGCGGCACGGGCGACGTGGCATCGATGATGAATTGACGCGGTCGGTCCATGCCTCTCCTTCCGCCCGGTCCCTCCGATCGGTGCAGGGATGGTGCGTTCATTCGATATCTACTGGCGTCTCGGCCCCCGCGCAACGGGCGCGGTGGCGGGGTGCCCCCGCCGAGCGCCCCAGTTCAGGCGGTATTTCCCGTAGATCGGAAAAGCCCATTGCCGTAGACGGTCCGTGATCCCTACGCTCAGCATCGGCGTCGCCCAGATCCGGGCATCGTCGCTCGCGGCGATCTGCTCGCGTAGCTGGAATCCCTGTCCTGTGGGAGCAAAGATGCTGCGTCCTCCGTCCGGCCTGAACGGCCGCGACTCCCTTCCCGCGGACGGCGTGCGCCGCCGTCTCGCTGCCGCCGGCCTTGCCGTCGCTCTCGTGGCGCTGCCCGGGCTCCTGACGGCTCCGGCGGCCATGGCGGACGAGACCGCCACCACGGCGGCGGCCGACCCCGCCGCTCCCGCAGAGGGCGATGGAGCCAAGGCTCCCGCCGCCGAGGAGCCGGCCGAGCCCACGCCGACCGAGCCCACGGACCCCGCCGAGCCCACGGAGCCCGCCGCGCCCGCCGAGGGCGAGACCCCGGCCGAGCCGACGGATCCCGCTGCCCCCTCGGATCCTGCCGCTCCCACCGACCCGGCGGCCCCGACCGACCCGGCCGCTCCGGCGGACCCGGCGGCGCCCACCGACCCCGCCGCTCCCGCGGAGCCGACCGACCCGGCCGCTCCCGCGGAGCCCACCGACCCCGCCGCTCCCACGGACCCGACCGAGGAGGCGCCCGCGGGCACCCTCACGGTCTTCCAGCCCACGGAGGGCTCCACGGTCGACCCCACGACGCTGCTCTTCGCCGGCACCGGCGTGGCGGCGGGCGACCTCATCACCATCACCTATGAGGACGCGGACGGTGACACCGTGAGCGCGACGCCCGCCCTGCAGCCGGGCATCGTGAACGCGGACCTCAGCTGGGCCGCCGCCGCCAACTTCGCCGAGGCCGACGGCGACGAGGTCACCGTGATGGTGACCGAGCTCGGCCTCGACGGTGTGGCCGTGACCGCCCCCGTCACCCTCACCATCACGATCGGCGAGCCCTCCGTGCCCGCGTTCCCCTTCGCGGTGACGTCGCCGGCCGCCGGTGACACCATCGACGACTACACCCCGACGGTCGTCGGCACGGCGGCGCCGGGCGAGGTCGTCGCGGTGACCGTCACGAACCGCGACGACGAGCTCCCCGTCATCGTCGGCGGGGCCATGGCCGACACGGCCGGCTCCTTCTCCGCCGTGCTCGATCTCGGTCAGGTGCAGCAGGACGACGACGGCGAGACCGCCATCACCATCGAGGTCACCCGCATCGGTGCGGACGGCATGGTCGTGCCGGACAACCTGCGCAGCGTCGACGTGACGTTCTCGCCGGATGACGCGCCGTTCGAGCCGAACGCGCCGGCGATCCTGCTGGTGCCGGAGCGCATCACGGTCTCCGACGCGACCGACCCGCTGAAGGGCGTGCAGGTCCAGGCGACGGGCTTCGAGCAGAACGAAGACCTCGAGGTGGTCATCGCCGACCCGACCGGAGCGACGATCGTCTTCGACGAGGAGTCTCTCGACCTCATCGGCGGTGCCGACGAGACCGGCACCTTCGAGGCGCCGTTGTTCCTCATCGGTGAGCCGGCCCTCGGCACGTACACCGTCACGGTGACGGGCCTCGACTCCGAGCTGTCCCTCACGGGTGCGTTCGAGCTGATCGCCGACCCGGTGGCCGCGCCGTCCGTGCCGACCGTGCCGGCCGGCACGGACGTGACCCCGATCGACAACTCGGCCGATGAGGACGAGCTGGCCTACACCGGCAGCTCCAGCACCCCGCTCACCGGCCTCGCAGCCGCGCTGCTGGTCGCCGGTGGGGCGCTCGTGCTCCTGCGCCGCCGCGTGTTCTCGATGCGGTAGCCGCAGCACCCGCGGCGGGAGCCGCACAGAGTGGAGCCGTACGAAGGAAGGGCCGTCCCCGCGAGGGGGCGGCCCTTCCGCGTTCTCGACGACGCCTGAGCAAGATCGGGCTGTGGGGGAATGGGGGTCTGGATGTGTGCGTTGCCCATCGGGATGACTTCGATCAGTCCCGCCTCCTCCCCGTCCGCCTCCACCGCGTCCGCTCCCGGAAGGCCCGCCCTCGTGGTCGGTGCGACCGGCATCGGGGGGTCGGCGCTCGTCGACCAGCTCGCGGCGGCGGGCACGCCTGTGATCGCGCTCTCCCGCCGGCTGGGCGCGGAGCGGGACGGGGTGCGGTGGATCTCCGCCGACCTCCGCTCCGCCGATGACCTCTCCCGGGTGCTCGGCGCGGAGCGGCCGGGCCGGGTCTACTTCACGGCGTGGTCGAGGCAGGCAACCGAGCAGGAGAACATCGCGGTGAACGGCGGCATGGTGCGCCACCTGCTCGCCGCGTTAGCGCACGCGCCGCTCGAGCACGTCGCGCTCGTGACGGGGCTGAAGCACTACCTCGGCCCGTTCGAGGCGTACGGGCAGGGCGCCATGCCGGACACCCCGTTCCACGAGGAGGAGGAGCGCCTCGACGCGCCCAACTTCTACTACGCCCAGGAGGACGAGCTCTTCGCCGCCGCTCGCGGCCAGGGCTTCTCCTGGTCGGTGCACCGGTCGCACACGGTCCTCGGGCACGCCGTCGGCAATCTCATGAACATGGGGCTCACGCTCGCGGTCTACGCGTCCCTCTGCCGCGAGCTCGACCGCCCCTTCGTGTTTCCCGGCAGCCTCACCCAGTGGAACGGTTTGAACGACGTGACGGACGCCATGATCCTCGCTGACCAGATGATCTGGGCGAGCACGCACGAGGCCGGCCGCGACGAGGCCTTCAACGTGGTCAACGGTGACGTCTTCCGGTGGCGCTGGATGTGGCCGCGGCTCGCCGCGTACTTCGGCGTCCAGCCGGTGGGCCCCGCAGACACACTCCAGCCGCTCGAGGAGCAGATGGCGGGCATGGAGGGGGAGTGGGCGCGCATGGCCGCGGAGCACGGCCTCGCCGAGCCTGACCTGTCGCGGCTCGCGTCGTGGTGGCACACGGACGCCGACCTCGGCCGCGGCATGGAGGTCGTCACCGACATGAGCAAGAGCCGCCTCGCCGGGTTCACGACCTACCACCGCACCGTCGACTCGTTCACCGACCTGTTCGACCGTTACCGGCGCGACTGCCTCATCCCCGCTGCCACCTGAACCCGTGCCGGTGCCGCGGGTCAGTCGTGGACGCGATGGATGAGGCGCGAGAGCACGATCGCGCTGCGGGTGTGGTCGACGTTGGGCGCCACCCGCACCTTCTCCAGCGCCAGCTCCAGGCTCGGGATGTCGCGCGAGCGGATGCGCACGATCGCGTCCGCGCTGCCCGTTACCGTTCCCGCGTCGACGACCTCGGGCACGGCGGAGAGGATGCGGCGCAGCTCGTCGGGGGAGACGGTGCCCCGGCAGAACAGCTCGACGTAGGCCTCGGTGCTCAGCCCCTCGACCGCCGGGTCCACCTGGATCGTGAAGCCCCGGATCACCCCGTCGGCCACCAGGCGGTCGACGCGCCGCTTCACCGCGCTCGCGCTGAGGCCGATGGCCGTGCCGATCTCTCCATAGCCGGCGCGGCCGTTCTCCCGCAGGCGGTCGATGATCCGGTGGTCGAGGGTGTCCATCGGCACACGATACGACATATCGGTGCGTGACCCGGCATCAAGACGCTGGATTGTTGCGCCGTGTGGCGAGAAGCGCCGGGTAGGTGCGTGCGACACTGACACTGGCGTCGACACGCCGGCAGCCCGCTGCCGGGTCCGCCTCCGTACCGGCGTCCGGATGACTGCGAAGCCACGCCGACCTGCGAAGGAGCCCCATGTCGTCCATCCTGCTCGAGCCCGGCTCGGCCCCCAGCCACCGGGTGGCGACCAGCCGAACGGTGCTCATGTGCCGCCCCGACCACTTCACCGTCAGCTACCGCATCAACCCCTGGATGCATCCGCAGGTGCCGACGGACACGGCGCTCGCCGTGCGGCAGTGGGAGGAGCTGTACCGCACCTACCTCGACCTCGGCTTCGACGTGCACCTCGTCGATCCGATCCCCGGGCTGCCCGACATGGTCTACGCCGCCAACGGCGGGTTCGTGCTCGACGGCATCGCCTACGGCGCCAGCTTCCAGTTCCCGGAGCGCCAGCCCGAGGGACCCGCCTACATGGAGTGGTTCCGTGCGAACGGGTTCGATGTCGCCGAACCGGCCAGCGTGAACGAGGGGGAGGGCGACTTCCTCCTCGTCGGCGACGTGATCCTCGCGGGCACCGGATTCCGCAGCGCGGGCGAGAGCCACGCGGAGCTCGCCCGCCTCTTCGGCCGCGAGGTCACGACGCTCACGCTCGTCGACCCCGCGTTCTACCACCTCGACACGGCCATCGCCGTGCTCGATCCCACGCCGGGATCCGAGGACATCGCCTACCTGCCGAAGGCCTTCGATGCGGCGAGCCGCGCCATCCTCGAGGAGCGCTTCCCCGACGCGATCCTGGTCAGCGACGAGGATGCCGCCGTGCTCGGCCTCAACTCGTTCAGCGACGGGGCCAACGTCGTCATCGCGTCCCGCGCGGTCGGATTCGAGCGCCAGCTGCGCGAGCGCGGCTACAACCCGATCGGTGTCGACCTCTCCGAGCTGCTGCTCGGCGGGGGCGGCGTAAAGTGCTGCACTCTGGAGCTGCGACGATGACGCCTGACACCGCCTCCCCCCAGTCGGACGCCATCGCGCGCGAAGAGGAGCACGTCGCCCACAACTACCATCCGCTGCCCATCGTGGTGGAGTCGGGCGAGGGCGCCTGGGTCACCGACATCGAGGGGCGGCGCTACCTCGACTGCCTCGCGGCGTACTCCGCGGTGAACTTCGGGCATTCCCACCCCCTCCTGGTCCGCGCCGCCACGGAGCAGCTCGGCCGGATCACGCTCACCAGCCGCGCCTTCCACAACGACCGGCTCGGTCCCTTCGTCGAGGCCCTCGCGGAGCTGGCGGGCAAGGACATGGTGCTGCCCATGAACACCGGCGCCGAGGCGGTCGAGTCCGGCATCAAGGTCGCCCGCGCCTGGGGATACCGGGTCAAGGGCGTCGCGCCCGATCGCGCGAACATCATCGTGGCGGACGGCAACTTCCACGGCCGCACCATCACCATCGTGAGCTTCAGCGACGACCCGGACGCGCGGGCCGACTTCGGGCCGTTCACCCCGGGGTTCCGCTCCGTGCCGTACGGGGACGCCGCGGCGCTCGAGGCCGCTATCGACGAGAACACGGTCGCCGTGCTGCTCGAGCCGATCCAGGGCGAGGCCGGCATCCTCGTTCCGCCGCCGGACTACCTGCCCGCCGTGCGGGAGATCACCGAGCGGCACCGGGTGCTGTTCATCGCGGACGAGATCCAGTCGGGCCTCGGTCGCACCGGGGCGACGTTCCAGTGCGACAACGCGGGCGTCGTGCCCGATCTGTACCTGTTGGGCAAGGCGCTGGGCGGCGGCATCGTCCCGGTCTCGGCGGTCGTCGGCAACCGGGACGTGCTCGGGGTGCTCCAGCCCGGTCAGCACGGGTCGACGTTCGGCGGCAACCCGCTCGCCGCCGCCGTCGGATCCGCCGTGGTCGAGATGCTCGCGACGGGCGAGTACCAGGAGCGCGCCTGGATGCTCGGGGAACGGCTGCACGCGTCCCTGCGCGGGCTCGTGGGCTCCGGTGTCGTCGGCCTGCGCGGCGTTGGCCTCTGGGCGGGCATCGACATCGACCCGACGCTGGCGAGCGGGCGCACGGTGTGCGAGATGCTGCTGGCGCGCGGCGTGCTCGCGAAGGACACCCACGGCGCGACCATCCGCCTCGCCCCGCCGCTCGTGGTGAGCGAGGAGGACCTCGACTGGGCGGTGCAGCAGCTCGCCGACGTGCTCGCGGAGCTCCGCGGCTAGAGATTCCTGGGCAGGCAGCGGCGGCTGCGTTGGGGCGAGTCGTTGCGTCAGGCGCCGGCTTCATCGAGAGCGCTTCGGAGTGATCCGCCGGAGCCCCCTACTTGATGGCGATGGCGATGGCGATGGCGATGGGTGGCGATGCGAGCCCACTCCGGCCCACCTTATTGAGCGGTGCGGACGTCAACAGGAATTCATCACCGTGTCGGTGGCGCAATCGGCAGCGAGAGCGTCCATGAACCACATCGTGCCGATGGGAATGCCGAGAAGCGCCAGGACATTCATGGGCAGATATTCGCCGGGCCGGAAACGGTGCGGCCAGGACCCGAACGTCGACGTGCCGGTCGCTGCTCCGGGGGTCGGTCTGTTCATACCATTCCATCCACCCGGTACGGATGAGCATGATGTCACCCCGCTGAAGCTTGACCCCCGCGTCCTGCTCCTTCCGAGAAGATCTCTGCGGCTTGTGCTGGGTCAAGTCACGGAAGTGACTGGGCTCACTGCTGGCGCTTAACCTGATCAGATCCAAGGGAAGGCGGCCGCGCGCCAAGACAAGATGCTGTCTGGCAGGAAAAAGAATGCCAGAACTAGACTGATAAGGGTCATGAGGCCGAGAATGCCCCACTTCCACTTTCGGTAATCCTCAGGCTCGTCGTCAAGCCATTCCAAACTGCGTGTTTCGATGTTGAATCGCTGCTTACCCAAGGCCACTACGCCCATCCCTGAATCCATGCATACGACGAGGAAGAAGCCGTAGAGAAGTGTGTCTGCGGTAATCAGCACCCATAAGCCTGCGCTTGCCCCCTCTGCGGCAAAAATGCGATCGATCCAGATATAGAAGAAGACGACCGACGAGATGATTCCACCGCCGAATAGCATGGCAGTACCGAGATATGGTGCCCAACCCTTGACCGGAGGAGCCTTCGTACCTGAGTCACCTGCCAGGAATCTCTCCCAGTTGAGAGGTCCTACTACTGATGAGGAAGACTTTCGGGTTTCTTCCTGGATTCGGCCTTCCACACCACGAAGGTACACACCGGTTCGTTCCATCCGACGGATTTCACCGATCCAGCTCCAAGACGCTGCACAAACGAGCCCGGGGAGTAGAAGACCGTAGATGAGGGCTGCCATCCAGTACAGCGCGACGGTAAGACCCGCTGAGACGTCTGATCCTGTCGCCAGCAAGCCGGCGCCAAACAGCACACCGTAAGTCGCGAGACTCCATTGGATGATGGACTGTGACGTCACGAAGGACTGTAAAGACTCCGCGCGAATCGAGGTGTACTCTGCGGCGGCGAGAGCAGAAGCGAAATCCTCAACCTGGACTGCGGCGGTGCTTCTCAGTGTGAGGGGAGGAGCATCTGGCAGAGCGACAGGAGTGATGGCTGGCGGGACAGTGAGCTTGGTAGCGGATGAGGCGGAAGGGCGCTGATGGCGGGACCACATGCTCGCTAGTCTCTCGCGTCCTGGTCCGGGCGCAAGGGTCCGACTCAGGTCGAAGACTTCGGCCATTGGCGATGTGCCTGCGTCCCGGGCGGCAGCGGCACGTGTCAATGCGTACTCCTCGACCGCTTAGAGGAATGCTCCGACGGCTCAGCGGCTGAGCCGCCGGAGTAGCGTCGGACGCGGTCCACGACACATCCAACGGAGGAGAAACCATGGAATACCGCACCCTCGGCCGAAGCGGTGCCGCCGTCTCTGCCCAGTGCCTCGGCACGATGACGTTCGGCGCTGAGGCCGACGAGGAGACGTCCGGCGAGATCATGAACGCGTTCGTGGAGGGCGGCGGCACCTTCTTCGACACGGCCGACGTCTACAGCACGGGGACCTCCGAGGAGATCATCGGCCGCTGGCTCGCCGACCACCCGACGGAGGCCGCGCAGGTCGTCCTCGCCACGAAGGGCCGCTTCCCGATGGGCTCCGGCCCCAACGACGTCGGGCTCTCGCGCCGCCACCTGCGCACGGCGCTCGACGCGTCGCTCCGCCGCCTCGGTGTCGAGCACATCGACCTGTACCAGATGCACGCGTGGGACGCTCTGACGCCCATCGAGGAGACGCTGCGCTTCCTCGACGACGCCGTGTCGGCCGGCAAGATCGGCTACTACGGCTTCTCGAACTTCCTCGGCTGGCAGCTCACGAAGGCCGTGCACGTTGCGAAGGCGCACCATTTCGAGCTGCCCGTGACGCTGCAGCCGCAGTACAACCTGCTCGTCCGCGACATCGAGCACGAGGTCGTGCCCGCATCGCTCGACGCGGGCATCGGCCTGCTGCCGTGGTCGCCGCTCGCGGGCGGCTGGCTGAGCGGCAAGTACGAGCGCGACGTCGCCCCCACCGGCGCGACCCGCCTCGGCGAGGACCCGAAGCGCGGCATGGAGGCGTGGGAGGCGCGCAACTCCGACGAGCGCACGTGGCGCGTCGTCGACACGGTGAGGGAGATCGCGGAGACGCACGGCGCATCCTCGTCGCAGGTCTCGCTCGCCTGGCTCGGCGCGCAGCCGGCCGTGACGAGCGTCATCCTCGGTGCCCGCACGGTGAAGCAGCTGCAGGACAACATGGGCGCGGTCGACCTCGGCCTCTCCGCCGAGGAGTTGCAGCGTCTCACGGACGCCTCGGCGCCGCGCATCGACGACTACCCGTACGGCACGGCGGGTGTCGCCCAGCGGAACCGCAAGATCGAGGGCGGCCGCTAACCGGGCTTCACCCGCGCCGAGGCGCCGGAACCGGTCGGTCCCTAACGGGAGGGACCGGGGCCGGCGCCTCGGCGTTGAGCGCCGAGAGTCAGGCGCGGGGGCGCGGCGCGAGGCGCTCGAGCTGGGTCACGTGACCCGGGTTCAGCTCCTCGAGGCTCGTGACGCCGAGCAGGCGCATGGTGCGCTCGATCTCCGCTCGCAGGATCGCGATCATGCGGTCGACGCCCTCGCGCCCGCCCGCCATGAGGCCGTACAGGTACGCCCGGCCGACGAGGGTGAACCTCGCCCCCAGGGCGACCGACGCGACGATGTCGGCGCCGGACATGATGCCCGTGTCCAGGTGGATCTCGGTGTCCATGCCGACCTCGCGCGCCACGTCGGGCAGGAGGTGGAACGGGATCGGCGCCCGGTCGAGCTGGCGGCCGCCGTGGTTCGACAGGATGATGCCGTCGACGCCCATGGAGGCGAGGCGCTTGGCGTCGTCGAGGTTCTGCACGCCCTTCACGACGACCTTTCCCGGCCACTGACCCTTGATCCACTCGAGGTCCTCGTAGGTGACGGTCGGGTCGAACATGGTGTCGAGCAGCTCGGCGACGGTGCCCGACCAGCGGTCGATCGACGCGAAGGCGAGCGGCTCCGTCGTGAGGAAGTTGATCCACCAGGCCGGCCGCGGGATCGCGTTCAGAACGGTCTTCGGAGTCAGCGTCGGCGGGATCGTCATGCCGTTGCGGGTGTCGCGCAGGCGCGCCCCCGCGACCGGCACGTCGACCGTCACGAGCAGCGTGTCGAAGCCCGCCTTGGCGGCCCGGTCGACGAGCGCCATCGAGCGGTCGCGGTCCTTCCACATGTAGAGCTGGAACCAGTTGCGGCCGTGCGGGTTCGCCGCCTTCACGTCCTCGATGGACGACGTGCCCATGGTCGAGAGGCTGAAGGGGATGCCCGCGGCACCCGCGGCGGCGGCGCCCGCCGCCTCGCCCTCGGTCTGCATCATGCGGGTGAAGCCCGTCGGGGCGATGCCGAACGGCATCGCCGTCGGCCCGCCGAGCACCGTCGACGACGTGTCGACCTTCGAGACGTCGCGCAGGATCGAGGGGTGGAACTCGATGTCGCGGAACGCCTGGCGCGCCCTGCGCAGGGAGAGCTCGGCCTCGGCGGATCCGTCGGTGTAGTCGAACGCCGCCTTGGGCGTGCGGCGCTTGGCGATCGTGCGCAGGTCCTCGATCGTCAGCGCCTCGGCGAGCCGGCGCTTCTTCGCGTTCAGGGTCGGCGGCTTGAACTGCATGAGGGGCGCGAGGTCGCGCGGCTTCGGGATTCTTCGCTGCACCATGGTGATTCCTTCTTGTTCAGGTTCGATCAGGCTTGTTCAGGTCCGGCCGGGCCCGGTCTTGTTCAGGTCCGGCCGGACCCGGTGAGGCCGAGGGCTCGGTTCGGGTCGTTCCGGTCGGGTGCACGGGGCGATTCGCGGAGGGGGGCGCGAGGTTCGTCTCCGCGTAGTAGCCGGAGATGTGGTCCCGCACGGTCGTGCGGGCCCGGTCCGCGTTCCCCTCGGTGATGGCGGCGATGATGCCGCGGTGCTCGCGGCGCAGTCGTGCCGACGTGTCCGCCCAGGACGGCAGCTGCCGCGCCCCGACGCGCACGTAGTGCTCGATCGAGTCGCGCAGTGCCGCCATCGTCGCCACGATGACCTGGTTTCCGGACGCCTCGGCCAGGGCGAGGTGGAATCGCGCGTCGAGCGCGAGGAACTCGGCATCCGTGAGATCCGGCGCGTCCATCGCGGCCAGCAGGTCGTGCGCGGGAGCAAGGTCGGGCGCCGAGCCCGCGGCACTCGTCACCTCGGCGAGCTCGGCGGCGACCGCCGTCTCGAGCGTCAGGCGCGTCTTCACGATGTCCTCCACCGCGAAACCGTGGGCCGCGACCTGCAGGCGCAGGAGGGCGGACATCCCGCCGCCCGGTCGCGACACGATGACCGCGCCCGCGGTGGGGCCGGACCCGGACGCCGTGCGCACGAGGCCGAGCACCTCGAGCACGCGCAGGGCCTCCCGCACGCTGGATCGGCCGACGCCGAGGTCCGCGGCGAGGGTGCGCTCGGGCGGGAGTCGATCCCCGGGCGAGAGCCGGCCGGAGAGCAGGTCGCCCTCGACGGACTCGAGCACGGTGCGCCACGCGCGCCTGTCCTCGCCCACGTCCGCCTCCTCGCGCCGACCGTCCCCGTGTGGTCAGACCACAGCATAGGCGAGCGGAACGGACACCGTCCACACCCGGCCGTCCACGGCCGGCCCCGGCGCCCGCGGGAACACGCGACCGCGCTCGTGCGGGTCGTCGGCGATCCGCGGGGCGGGCTACCGAGGCGCCGGCCGCATCCTCACTCGTCGGAACGCACGCGGATGTCCGGTGCAGAGGCTGATGCGGGGGCGGTGGACACCAGCTGGAGGCCGGTGACCCGCAGCAGGTCGAGTCGCGCCTCGTCCTCGCTTCCCGGTGCGACCGTGTAGACGACGATGCGGAGGTCCCCGTCCGGCACGGACAGCACGTCGCAGTCGACGGCGACGGGACCGGCGGCGGTGCCGGTCACGACCTTGCGGCTGCAGCGGTGCTGTGCGACCCTCGCCTCGGCCCAGCGGCGCTCGAACTCGGGCGACTCCGCGCGGAGTCGCGCGACGAGACGCGCGAGCCGACCGTCACGCGGGTACCGGCCCACGGCTGCGCGCAGATCGGCCGCGAGATCGCTCGCGAAGGTCTCCTCGTGCTCATCGTCGAACTCCACCCCCTCGTGGCCACGGGTGAAGTGCCGCCACACCAGGTTGCGCTCGAGGCCGACATAGCCGGACGGGTCGCCGGTCAGCGCCGCCCACAGCGGATTCCAGGCCAGGATGTCGTGGGACGCCGTGAACACGGCCAGGGGCACGTCGCGGAGCCGGTCGAGGATGCGCTGCACACCGGGCGTGATGTGCTGTGGCACCATGCCCGTCGACGGGGGAGCGGCCCCCGCGGCGCGGTACAGGTGGTCGCGCTCGGCCTCGGTGAGCCGGAGGGCCACGGCCAGCGCGCCGAGCAGCTGCGGGGAGGGGTGCGCCGCCCTGCCCTGTTCGAGGCGGACGATGTAGTCGACGCTCACCCCCGCGAGTGCGGCGAGCTCCTCCCGGCGGAGACCCGCGGTGCGTCTTCCCGCGCCCGCGGGAAGCCCGACGTCTGCTGGGCTGACACGGTCGCGCCATGAGCGCAGCACGCTGGCGAATTCACTCATGGTCCCATCCTGCGGCCTGACCGCAGCTCGACGCTGGTACTCGCAGTACCCCCGTCGACCGGGGCCTGGGTCACCCGTCGGTCGACGGGCACCATGGAGGCATGACGACAACACTCATCACCGGGGCCAACAAGAGCCTCGGCCTCGAAACCGCGCGCCGCCTTCTCGCGGCCGGCCACACCGTGTACGCCGGGATGCGCGATCCCGCGAAGGGTGACGCGGCACGCGCTCTCGGTGCACGGGTCGTGCAGCTCGACGTCACCGACGAGGCGAGCGTGCGGGCCGCGCTCTCGTCGCTGCCGGAACTCGACGTGCTCGTGAACAACGCCGGCATCCTCGGCACCTCGTTCGGAATCGACGACCTCAGCGCCGAATCGATGCTGCAGGTGCTCGACACCAACGTGCTCGGCATCGTCCGGGTCACTCAGGCGGCGCTGCCCCTGCTGCGCGAATCGGCGCACCCGGTGGTCGTGAACGTCTCCTCGGGCGTCGGCTGGCCCCGATTCCTCTCCACCGAGGGTCGCGACGAGCACCCGGTGCCCGCCATCCCCTATGCCGCGTCGAAGGCCGCGGTCATCGCCCTCACGGTGCAGTACGCCAAGAACCTCCCCGCCTTCCGGATCAACGCGAGTGACCCGGGTTACACGGCGACCGATTTCAACGGTCACGGCGGGCATCAGACCGTAACCGAGGGAACGGACGCCACCGTCGCGCTCGCCCTCGTCGGACCTGACGGCCCGACGGGAGAGTTCCATGATCGGCTGGGCCGCATCGAGTACTGACCGGCGGCTCGCCGCCCGCGTCCCGCGTCGCCGCGGCGCCTAGTCGTTCCCGCTCGGCGGCACGGCGCCCAGCCCGTCGACGGCGGCGTAGAAGTCCTCGGGAACCGACGTGTCCCGGAGGCGACGCAGCTCTTCGAGCCGGTGGAGCGACGAGATGCCCACAACGGTGCTGTGCACGAGCGGGTTGCGCAGCGAGTAGTGCAGCGCCGCGGCGCCGAGCGGGATGCCCCACTCGTCCGCGAGCGCGCGCAGCTTCTCCACGTAGGCCATAAGCTCGGCCGGGGCCTCCTTGTAGGCGTACTGCCCGGCCGCGCGCTCGGAGCCGGCCAGCATCCCGCCGCCGAACGGGGCGGCATTGAAGATGGTCATGTCGCGCTCGTGTGCGGCCTCGAAGATCGCGGAGCCGGCCCGGTCGACGAGCGTGTAGTGGTTGTGGGACAGCACCGCGTCGAAGGCGTCGGAGCGCACGTACTCGAGCATGAGGTCGACGGGGCCGGCGGCGATGCCGATGGCGTCGACCACGCCCTGGTCGCGCAGGGCGGTGAGCGCCTCGACCGCTCCGCCGGGCGCCATCGCCTCGGCGAACGAGATCGTGTACGGGTCGTGCAGGTGCAGCACGGGCAGGTGGTCGATCCCGAGCCTGGTCGTCGTCTCCTCGAAGGATCGCTTGACGCGGTCGCCGTCGAACACGCCGGTGCCGGGCTCGGCGTCCACCTTCGAGAAGACCACGGTGCCGCCCGGAAGGCCGCCGGCACGGCTGATGGCCTTGCCCAGCTCCACCTCGGAGTTGCCCTCGGCGTAGCCGTTCGACGTGTCGACCTGGCCGAACTCCGATGCGATCAGGGCGTCGGCGAGTGCCGCGGCGTCCGTGCCGGTGATGCCACCACCGAGGCTCGATGTGCCGAGCGTGAGGGGAGCGAGCGTCTGTGCCATGGGGGAACCCTTCCGGGTCTTCCGGGTGAAGCCCCGGGGAGAGTCCATCAGGGTCGGCGGCCGGGGGCAAGCGGCGACCGCACGGCCGTCGCCAGGGCTGCCGCCGGGGCCGTCGCTTCGGCCTGCGATGTGCGATTGACTCGTTCCAACCCCGCCGGAAGACTCATGGGGTCGTGGTCGACCGCCCTCGCCGAGGATGGGTCGAGATGCCGGCGGTTCGAAGGCGAAGCATGGGACCAGAGGGAAAGCGCGCACTCATCGCGAGGGCGGCGGGAGCGCTCGGTGCGGTCATCAGCACCGACACCGCCTTCACCGCTGAGGTCACCGCGGCGTCATCGTGGGGGGCGTGACGACCGGGGACGGCGGGAGGCCGCTCGCCGGGCTTCCGCTCGTCTGGCTCGCCTTCGCGTTCGGGATGGTGCACGCGGCGTTCAGCCTCTACTGGGCGCTCGGCGGCGACCTGCTCCTTCCGACGGTGGGCGAGTGGGCGGTGACCCTGGTCACGGAGCATCCGGCGCTCGCGGCGGTGACGCTGGCCGTCGTCGGCCTCGGGAAAGCGGCTGCCGCGACCGTCCCCGTGCTCGTGGCCTATCGCCGGATGCCGTGGCCGAGGGTGTGGCGCGGGGTGAGCTGGGTGGGAGGGCTGGTGCTGATCGGGTATGGGGCACTGAACGTCGCCGTGAGCGGGGCTGTTCTGGCCGGCGTGATCCGGAGCGACGAGGGATTCGACGCTGACGCGATGATCGGCCACGCCTTCCTCTGGGACCCGCTGTTCCTGCTCTGGGGCGCCGCGCTCGTCGCCTTTCTGCGGGTGTCGCGCCCGGGCACGCGAGGGCCGCGCTCGCACCGGTGAGCTAGGCCCCGTCGTCGGCGTGACAGCCGCAGGATCGGCGCACCACGAGCTCTCCGGTGAAGAGCTCGTGGGAGGTGACGGCGGGGCGTGGCGCGCAACCTGCCCGCGGCCGCCGCCGCGGAGCACGGGACGACGTGTCCGCTCGGCCTGCGGGCGGAGCCGGCCGTGTCGCGCGTCACGGAGCTCACCGGGAGGGGCGGGGCGCCTGACGTGCGGTGACGCGGATGCGGTAGAGGCTCGAGGACGCCGTGATGTAGAGGTCGTGGCCGTCGTCACCGCCGAAGCACACGTTGGAGACGCGCTCGGGTACCGGGATCGCGCCGACCACGGCGCCGTCCGTGCCGAGAACCTGCACGGAATCGCCACTCGACGTCCAGATGCGACCGGACTCGTCCACGCGGAAGCCGTCCGGCGCGCCGGGGGAGATCACGGCGAGCACCCGGCCGTTGTCGCAGCGTCCGTCCACTACGTCGTAGACCCGGATGTGGTGCTCGTCCTCCGCGGTGTCCGAGACGTAGAGCAGGCTCTCGTCCGGCGAGAACGCGAGACCGTTCGGGTGCACCATGTCGGTGACCACCGGTCGCACCTCCCCGGTGGTCTCGTCGAAGCGGAAGACGTAGCAGCCGTCGTACTCCTGCGGCGCCGCGTGGCCCTCGCGGTCGGACAGGATTCCGTAGGGCGGATCCGTGAACCAGATGGCGCCGTCGGACGCCACGACGATGTCGTTCGGGGAGTTGAACCGTCCGCCCTCCCATGCGCCCGCCAGGGTGGTGGGCCGGCCTGCCGCCTCGCGCTCGATGGTGCGGCGGCCGTGGCAGCACTGCACGACCTCGCCGTCGAGGTCGAGCGTGCGGCCGTTCGTGAACTCCACACCGTCCCGGTGCACGCGGGTATCACCGGTCGCGGGGTCGAACTCCAGGATGCGGTCGTTCGGTATGTCACTCCAGCGGACGCTCCGCGTCGAGGGCAGCCAGACGGGCCCCTCCGCCCACTCCATGCCGGTGAACAGCCTCTCGAGGGTCACGCCGGGCGCGGTAAGTTCGGTCACGGCGACCAGCATGGCAGACGGAGACCGGTGAGCAGAGTGGCGGCGAGCGTACGCGACGTGGCATCGCTGGCCGGGGTGTCCGTCGGCACCGTGTCCAACGTCCTCAACCGACCGGAGCGGGTCTCCCTCGACACTGCGGCCCGCGTGTACGACGCCATCGAGCGGCTCGGTTTCGTGCGCAACGACGTCGCCCGGCAGCTCCGGCTCGGCCGCAGCCGCAGCATCGGACTCGTGGTTCTCGACCTGCGTGACCCGTTCTTCACCGACCTCGCACGGGGCGTCGAGCAGCGTGCCGCGGAGGACGGCCACACGGTGCTGCTCGCCAACAGCGGCGATGACAGCGAACGGGAGGCGGCACACCTCGACATGTTCGGGGAGCAGAGGGTGCGCGGGGTGATCATCTCGCCCCTGGCCGACGCGCTTCCCCGCCTCACCCGGTTGCGCGCGCACGGCATCCCCACGGTGCTCGTGGACCCCAGAACCGACGATGCCGACTTCTCCTCGGTGTCGGTGGACGACGTGGCCGGCGGGTGCATGGCGGTGACGCACCTCGCCGAGATCGGCCGACACCGCATCGCGTTCGTTGGCGGACCGGCCACCGGCCGCCAGGTCGCCGACCGCCTGGCCGGTGCCCGCGCGGCGGTGGCACGGTTTCCCGGTGTGACCCTCGAGGTCATCACTACGAGGAGGCTCACCGTGCTCGACGGCCGTGCGGCCGGCGAGCTGGTGCGCGACCGGGCGCCGGCGGAGCGGCCGGACGCGATCTTCGCGGCGAACGACCTGCTGGCGGTGGGTGCGCTGCAGGCGCTCATGATGGCGGGATCCATGCGGGTGCCCGAGGACATCGCGCTCATCGGGTACGGCGACATCGAGGTTGCGAGCGCCACCGTCGTGCCCCTGTCGTCGATGCGCCGGCCGAGCGAGGTCGTCGGCTACCGCACCCTCGACCTGCTGCTCGGGGAGGCGCTCGACGGTGCCGCCGCGGGGCACGAGCAGGTCGTGTTCCAGCCGGAGCTCGTCGTGCGCGGATCCACGGTGCCCGGACGCTGACGGATCGCCTCCCTCCCCCCGGCCCCTAGAGACGGTGCGTTCGCAACCCAGGGGGAGGACGCTGGGGACACGCGAGGTGGCCGCGGCGTCCAGCGTGTCCATCGGCACGGTGTCGCACTACCTGGACCACACCCACGGGTCTCCGCCGAGAAGGCGGGGCGCATCCAGGAGGTGATGGACCGCCCCGCCGGCGCGCCGTACCCGCCCGGGTGCCGTGGGGGTGCCCGGGCGGGGGTGGCTGCGGTGCTGCGGTCAGGCCGTCGCGTGCTCCGCGCGTCGCGAGTGCTTCAGGGAGTTGACCGTCTGCAGCACGGGGTGCGCCACGAGCGCGGCCGCGTCCAACCCGGCGGGTCCGGTCACCGTGAAGCGGTGGCTCTGTCCGGGCAGCAGCGTCACGAGGGCTTCGTCGGCGACCGCCTCCGGGGAGAGCCGGTCGACGTTCAGCACGAGGTCCTTCACGAGCGCGTTCGCCGTCACGGCGACGGCGTACCCGCCGTCGACCGCCTCCACCGTCGTCTTGATGTCGAGCTCGGGGAGGTCGAGCTCCAGGTCCTCGACGAAGTACCAGAACGCCGGGCGCGCGCCCTCCGTCGCGGCGACGATGAGCTCGCTCTCCGCCGTGCCCGCCGCGGAGACGGACGCGTCGAGCAGCACCGTCTCGTTCGTGCGCGGGGCGACGTCGAGGGTGACGGTCTGCGTCGCCAGCTCCGTGCCGTCCACGGCGACGCGGCGCACGGACACCTCGCCCGCCCACGCGTCGGCTGTATCGTTGCTCGCCACGAGGGCGAGGCCTCCCTCTCGGGGCTGCAGGGTGATGAGCCGGGGCGCGTTCAGGGCGCGGAGGGCGTACCAGAGCGGCTTGCGTCGCTTGTCGCCGTCCACCGCGGCCCAGCTCGTGACCGGCCAGCAGTCGTTGAGCTGCCAGATGATGGAGCCCGCGGTGCGCGGCGAGTACGAGCGGAAGTGCTCGACGCCGAACCGGATGGCCCGAGCCTGGTTCAGCTGCGTCGTGTAGTGCCAGTCGTCGAAGTCGGCGGGCTCGGGCAGGTGCGGTGCGTAGCCGCGCTGCAGCTTGCCGTTGCCGTCGTCGGCCTTCTGGTGCGACAGCACGCCCTCGGAGTCCGGCGCCATGGGGGCGTCGTGCACGGATCGCGTGAGCGTGGAGAAGTTCGGCGGGCCCTGGTAGCCGAACTCGGACACGAAGCGCGGGATGTCATCCCGGTACGTCGTGTAGTCCTGGCGGTTCCAGACCTCCCAGCTGTGCACGGGTCCGTGGGCCGGGTCGCGCGGCGTTGCGTAGTTCTCGGGCGAGAACGGGCTCGACGGCAGGTAGGAGCGCGTCGGGTCGACCTCCGCGAGGATGCCGGGCAGCAGGTCGTCGTAGTAGCCGCGGCCCCAGTCCTCGCCGTCCGCGAGCACGTCCTTCCACCCCCAGTGGTAGAAGCCCTCCACGTTCTCGTTGCTGCCGTTCCAGAACACGAGGGACGGGTTCGGTGCGAGGCGGGCCACGTTCTCGCGGGCCTCGGCCGCGACCTCGGTCTTCAGCTCGTCGGCCTCGGAGTACGCGGCGCACGCGAACAGGAAGTCCTGCCAGACGAGGATGCCCTCGCGGTTGCAGATGTCGTACAGGTCGTCGCTCTCGTAGATGCCGCCGCCCCAGATGCGCAGCATGTTCATGTCGGCGTCGATGGCGTCGCGGATGCTGCGCTCGTAGCTCTCGCGCGTGACGCGGGGCAGGAAGCAGTCGTCGGGGATCCAGTTGGCGCCCTTCACGAACACGTACTGGCCGTTGACCGAGAACGTGAAGCTGGTGCCGTACTGGTCCGGGGCCATCGTGACGTCGACCGTGCGGAATCCGATGTCGTGGCTCCACGCGTCGACGTCCGCGTCGTTCTGGGAGACCACGACCGACGCCGTGTACAGGGGCTGCTCGCCGTAGCCGCGCGGCCACCACAGCTCCGGGTTCTCGACCTGGAGCGTGAGAACGGCGCTCGAGCCCTCCGCATCCGCCTCGACGGTGACGTCGGTGCCGCCCGGACCCGCGATGCATGCGGCGACGGTGAGGCGTTCCTCGTTGGTGCGCTCGAGCTCGACGCGCAGTTCCACGCGGCCCGTTCCGTCCTGCTCCACGGTGACGAGCGGCACCACCTGCACGATGCGGGCGATCGACCACTGGTGCAGGTAGATCGGCTTCCAGATGCCGGCCGTCGTGAGCACGGGTCCCCAGTCCCAGCCGAAGTTGCAGGCCATCTTGCGCAGCGCGTTGTAGGGCAGGGCGTTGCCGACGAAGGGCTTTGCGCCGATGCGCTCCTCCGCCTCGCGGGCCGACCGCACCGGGGCGGCGAAGTTGACCGCGAGGTCGTTGGAGCCGGCGCGGAGGTTCTGCCGCAGGTCGAAGCGGTACGAGCGGTGCTGGTTGCGCGTGCGGCCGATCTCCGCGCCGTTCAGGGTGAGGGTGGTGACCGTGTCCAGTCCCTCGGCCACGAGGTCCACCCGCTCGTGACCCTCGTCTTCGAAGGCGAAGGTGGTGCGGTAGCCGAAGTCGGAGTCACCGATCCACTGGAGCGCGTGCTCGTTGAGGTCGAGGTACGGATCCGGGATGAGGCCCGCGGCGAGCAGGTCGGTGTGCACCGTCCCGGGCACCACGGCGGGGATGTCGGCGGGCAGGTCGGCCGGGGCCGGCCCTCCCAGCGGACGCAGGGTCCAGCCTTCGTGCAGCAGGGTACGGCTCATGGTTGTGTCTCCGAACGGTGGAAGGGATCGCGGCGGCAGTGGCGCGGACCGACGTCGGATGCGGTCGTGATCGGCCACGGTGCCTTGTCGGTACTTTCTACATCTGCTTGACTAAGTATCGCCGCTGCTGCGGCGCAACGCAATCAAGGGAGAAGCATGCGGTCCGAGTCGGCAGGGGAAGAGGCGGAGGCCGCGTTCGAGTGGGCACCCGGTGGGGTGACGCTGCGGTTCGCGGTGGCCGCCGACGGGCCGGTGGTG
>Ga0210040_10000913_pt1 | contig 46947 bp, 61 predicted proteins | sample CryGeyCG12114_NA_FD_185462 | JGI IMG/M metagenome (GOLD analysis project Ga0210040, IMG submission 185462) | Groundwater microbial communities from aquifer - Crystal Geyser CG19_WC_8/21/14_NA (SPAdes) (version 2) | ecosystem: Environmental > Aquatic > Deep subsurface > Groundwater | place: USA...
GTCACTTATCCGACTGACCGCTAGTTAGTCAATTTACCACTGAAGGAAGTGCCGTATAATCAAAAATGTAAATCCAAGGTTTACCATAGATGTAAAAGGCGAACCTTGAGTACTAGATAATACTTTCTTAGCACTTGTTTCTTTTACTTGTTCTGTAGAGCAAAGATAAAGTCTAGAGTAATGAAATTCTTTGAGTTGATTACAACAAAGGAATTGCAGGTTAAGAATGTGGCATTTCAATATTACCTTTGGTCTGCATGTTATGCAGATAAGATGAAGGAAAAGACAAGCATTGTTGACACGCATAGTTCTATAGTTAGTATCTAACTTGTGTGGGAAATTTTTTTGACCAAAGATGAGCAGTTCTGAAGATTTACAAATGCTCCAAGTTCTAACATGACAATGTGAAAATTTTGCGTGTAGCTTTTTGTAACTATGCGTATGTCTTTGGGGTGATTTTTTATCTCAAACATCATTTGCTATTCAATATTACGGAATAATTTATGGTAATGGACAGTTTTGCATGTACTATTCTGCGTGTTTTGAGTTAGCATCAGTATATGCAAGAAGAATTTTGCAAAAAATGCAAAGAATTGAAATGAAGAACTATAGGTTTCGAGGCAGTAAAATTACGCAAGTAAATTAATGTGTTTTAATGAAATTTTCAGAGCTAAACAAATAGTTTTTAATTGCATAAGTAATGCCGTGTGCTGTGCTGATATCATCGATAGTAGTTAAGTAAACATTTAGGTAGGTTTTTTTTGCAAATAAACATGCAATTATATCAGGAAGTTTAGCAGATATGAATGAACTTCCTATGAATTTCCGATTACTATTAAGCGTGTCAAGATTAAGAGATTTGAGGTTCTTTTCAGTAAAATGCACTTAATTAAATACGCTTGTCTCAAATATTTGCCAAGAATTTACTTATTGAAATACTCTTTGATGCTAGTATATTTGGGTCAGTAATTTCGTGAATACCGTTTTGTGTACATAATAATCCAGTGTGAGCACATAAGGTGGAAAAAGTTATTAACTGCTTAGTTAGTTACAAATACTTTAGAAATACTTTTAGTTTAACTAGTCTATAATTCCATGTCTGAAACACGTTATTTCAAAAAAAAAATGTATGATTTATTAGCCACATTAGCAGCATGAAACCATTAATTAGATAATTTGCTATTATAAGCATCACATTTGTCAAGCATAAAAATCATTTTTAAAAGTTCCCATTAATTTTCATGTATGAAAATAATTTTTTCCAATGGGAATTCGTCCATTGGTAAACACCAACTAAATTATGCTTGTATTGAGTGTTAACGTTCATTACAAACTTGGAGAAGCAATTATTGCAAACATTTTTGGCTTGTAGCATTGAAGACAAAGCAAGGACATGCGAATTAAAGTCTCATACCGAAGCAAATGCACGTTGAAGCGTGAATTTAATGTGGCAAATTTAAGCACTTTGAACTTTTGATCATATTTGTTTACACTACGAGAGCTATTCATCAACACAGCTTATTATTGCTTTCAGTCATTGCCGAACTTACATTGTTTTTGACCTTAGCAAGCATTTAATTACAAGATTGAGAACCAAAACCAATGAAAAGAGAATACATATTAGGTATTTCATACACATGCATACTAAACTACTATAAAACATCCAGTATCTTATTTTGCCTGGTACGCCAAAATTGTTCACAAATCATTACAATATTGATTCACGCAATTTATTTACATTACATGTAAAAAAGTGACAACATATAGGATTATTTCCTTCCAAGGATAAACAAAAGTAAATATTTTATCCTGGTACATGTTGTCTCTGACATTAGAAAATACAATAGTTTTGCTGTAATCCATCTGCAAATTGTTGATCTACAAAAAATTATCAGAATGAACATCTTATGCACACTACTGACTCGATAACTTATCTTATTTTCACACATGACTGAAAAATGAGTTTTTTTCAAAGATTTCTATTCCCCATTGTTCACAACAAAAAAATGTACACATCATCTCCACATCCTGTATTACACAATGGTTTGATCTTTGTAACTTTCTACATACGCAGCAGTAAAATTGACCTTCTTTGCATAATGTTTGACAAACATTGACAATTTATGGCAACAGCGACAATTCAGCTGTGAAATCCAAAACTCATTTCCTCAATATACTAACAAATGTATTTAGGTACATTGCATATAGAATAACTCGTCTTTTCAGTATGATTAAAAAATGAGGACCGGATATTACTTTTCAACTGAAGATGAATCTCTTACGTACTAGAAATGAAAAGTTTCAGTTTTTAAACCTTGTCGTGTCGTTAGAAACTTTTGTACAATTTCATCCACATAAAGAGGTAATTCCCAGGGCACGTCTGTACTCACTCGGCAGAAATGCAGTCAACCGTTCATAAGCTACTAACATGAATACTTACTATTCCCGACAATATGCAGCTACACCTCCGCATTATCATTAAAACAGTGTTTGTCTAACTACCAACTAACTAGGGACACTTTCAATCCTATTAACAGGAACGTCGTAAAATGTTCGCAAATTCATATATAATGCAGCACTTGTACACAAGGAGGGTGTGTGTCCCATTAATTTGCATTCAAATCTACAGTATAAAACTAATGACTGCATATAAGGTAGTTGCTGCTGCAACGATTATTCAGTATAGAGTGGTCATCATTGGAATCCATAGCATTGTATGCAAAAAGTAGACGGAAAATTTAATAAGAGAGAGTATTGAATGGTATTCATTCAATAAACGTAGCTAACTAACTACAAACAGGACTAGGTGACAAATTATAAGCTATGGTAGTTTAGTTAGTTAGCTACCTGTACTTGTGTAGATAACCTATTGAATTACAGAAAATGCAAATAATTTTCATAAATGATAAAGGATCCTTTCCAAATATGGGCCACATGTGCCACATGAGATTTTGTGTGGGAATGTAAAAAACTTTTGGAATTAAATAATACAAAAAATTTTACCACTGGTTCAATCTGAGTTTTCATTACTTGAAAGGTTCACTCACATTTGATAACAATTGCCAACCAATACAATCTTTGGAAAGGGAAATGCAGTAGCAGGAAACTCAATCAAGATTGATTCACCAAAAATAATATAATTCAATCACGCAGGGGGACTTATGGTTTATGTCACCCCTAAGCACTTCATTAGAATGCCAATAGATTGATTGTTTTCAGATCATTCTATGCACAGCATGAAATGCCCATAAACGTTTTTTATACTGTTAAATCAAAAGGTGATTGTCCTCATCATATTTTCATCTTCCTTTTCCTTGTACTAATTATAGTTAAGTGTGATGTGTTATTTAAACCAATGCTTTTTATAATAAACGAAGCCAATTCTCACGTCCAATCATTCAATCAAGTGAATGAAAGCCAGTTTTTTGGACTATCAACTTTTACTTTCTAGCAACTGTGGGATAGCCTTATACTCATTAGTAAGTTATTGCTACAGATTGCAATAATTGGGTGACACCCACGGAATTCTCAAGCTGTAATATTTGGCAAATGAGTGGTAAGGTGAACTGATAACCTCAATGTAATTGAGTCAATTTTTCACTTTTTAGTGGTCGAACGCTTTAGTGCAAACGATTGAGACATTTAAATAGCTTCAGATTGAACAATTAGTGAATCAATTATGCGGTTTTATTTTTCTCATGCTTGTGTTGAACGCCAATAGTCAAAGTCTACGATATCTCCTGTGTGCTGCCAAAAAAAGGATATTGCTTTTACGGTTGAGCGGCATCGAAATAGAGAGTGAGTGCATAAACGATCTACCTTGCAAACAAGATATTATCTCACGCACAGAAAAAAACTAGATTGAATTTACGTGAAATGTGTTTCACAATAAAGCCCATTAATTTAAGTCACTTTTTAATTAGGTCCAAGTATATTTAGCCCCAAAATGTGCTTTCGGCATGGCAGAACAAGTGTGCATTAAAAACAATTTGGAAGGCATAGATGAATATAGTGTCGCGTAGTTAGCTCGAATTGAAAAGTTGGCTTCATAATCTAACGGTATTGCTAACTTACTAGTTATGGAGATGGAGGCTATTTGATTTATATTCCGATACCTGCATAGATAGAATAGTAGTAGCGGATAAGCGATATTTTATTAATGTTTGGTTCGTATCAAGTGACTAACTAACTGTGACTACAGACGACCTGTTTGAACTTCATTTAAGTAAGTTAAACATGCCAGCCATTTAAGAAGTTTTAGTTGCTGTCCATTTCAAAAAAGAAGAAAGCTGCTCCTGTCCTGTGTTGTAGAAATATACAAAAAGATGTAAGTTTAATGGCTAGCTTTACAGAATTTCATAGCAGCCAAAATTGAGATAAACTTCACAAGACCGGGTAACTAAACGAGCAGAACAACTACCTTATTTTCAGTATAATGGACAATAGTATGGTTAGTGATTTACTGCTTTAGTGTACAGCTGTGGACTTCTGAGCAAATGGTTTCTAGTCAGCTCCCAAAAAATTGATTTAAATTGTATAGTGCGTGTTTTAAATTCTTGTATTCATCATCACCACTGTTGTACTTTGTACTGTGTTGTATACTACAAATATTGCTAGTAAATTCACAAGGATTCATTGGAATGGAAACTCGTTTAGAGCTCTATGAAAGCAAACAAGTCCCAACAAATTATTTCAGATCTCATTTCATTGCAGCTATTAAGTTGGCTCAATAATATAATATAGCTGCTAATAAATACAAAGCGTTCCACTTTCATAAGCCAAAACATGAGAGACTACAGATTTGTGTGATAGACATTTGCAATGGATATGACTATAGTGAATGTGTGAATGATTAGGAAGCCAATTGTTGAACTCAATTTACAATGCTAGTCCCTCTAGGGGCAGTATTGGATATGTATTATTCACTCAAGTTGAGAATCAGGGCTAAGTAAATTCTGCAGGCGAAATGATTTTTACCACCTCAACAGTACAGATGCAACAATGTTAATTAACTCAGGTGGACTAAACTTGTGTTGAGTCATAACAATAATCAAGTGAGCTTTTGTTTCCCACTCACAAAACTTTCAGTAGGTTGGTAGCCCAACGTAGAGTTAATAACTATGTTTCTGTTCACAGAATTAATTGCAGATTGCAGGGATTGAAAAGACTGCAGTATTATATTAAAACTATTCATAGTACCAATGCAAGGTTAGTTAGCTAGCAAGCATACAAGATATTAAAATGCGATATTCGGAGGTCTTGATTTTTTTCCATTCAGATAGTAAACAAACTAGCTTTTTGGTGCGTTATAAAGCTCGAATTTCAAAAGTCTGCTGCGAAATACAATATATAGTCTTTGTCAACTGTTTAAAACTCCCAAATGCTAGCATAATATATATGTATTATAGAAAAAAAACATGAGATATTGTCGTTTGATACGAAAAATGAAAACAATGTCAACGCAAACAAGCCTATTGGGACTCGTTCCACATAAAACATTGCAGCACTCATGTTGATTCTGACTTGTTGAATGCAATGTAAGGTTCCCATATTTCACTTTCAACTGAATCGACATTTTTTGGTCTTGATAACTAACTCATTGTTTATTATTTCATATCAGTCAATATCCGCCCATACTGGTGTCATTTCGAACTTTACTATACTTCATTGTGTCTATCAGGTTATATTTTTAGTTTCAAATTCGTGTACTTAAATAATAATGTTGTTTGAACTATTAATGGATTTTTTGTGAATATGAATGTATATTTTTCTGCAAGCCAAACGCAACTGCATTTTAGAATCCAAATTAAATTCTTAACTTTTTCACCGTCCTAAAATATCATCTAATGTTTAAATAGTTTCGTGGTTGTACATTTAATCAGCATAAATTAATTTTGTTATTTTCTTAAGAATCTTGACTGTAATTTAATTTTTTTCTTTCTCACAGAAGCCAATGGAGATATAAAGTCCTTAAAGTATTTTAAGGCACCAACAAACCAAAATGGAGAGTCAACTAATGTGGGTTCTCGTGGTACAACTACTAGTACTAGTGGCCGTTGCAGTATGCATTTTGGTATTCATGTTGAAAAAACTGATGGGAGCTGCCCATGTGCCTTCCAATTCGAAGACAATCTTAGTGACAGCTGCAGACACGCCAATTGGATCCCAAATTGCCACCCATTTGTCTACCATGGGATTTCGAGTATTCGCGGGAGTGTCTGATGAGAAAAGCAGTGCCGCGCAGGCGCTAAGAAGATCCCCTTCTCCATGGCTTCATCTTTTGCCATTGGATGTGACAAATGACGGGAGTTTAGCTTTTGCTTTAAATCAAGTCAACACACATCTTCATGCAGGGGAAAAAGGTTCGTGAAATTTCTGCTTTAAAAACTTGCACAAGTGAATAAGTTCGTATGATATTATCAGAGGTATTAATTAGCAATTTGCATTTACATGGTTAGTTAGTTGGTCATCTTGAAAAAGAAAATATTGAATGCTTGGTGAGAGAATTTGAATTCACGAAATTATTGAATGGTGTTTTTGGTAGTCAAGCCTTGAATGCTTAAGTTGTAGAAAGGACCAACTGTATAATTTGCATTAAAGATGATTAGATGTGGCATCTAAACATATACGACATGAATGCAAATTAGTAGTTTTTGTGCCTTGAAAGGAGATGAACTCATGCTTAAATGTATTGTTGTCTGAACAAGTTAGTGAAATGAAGCAATAGTTGGATGCATCGATTTCACGATAAGAAGGGTGGATTTCGACACAATCCAAAGTGGAAACCTGTCGCTAAAAAGGGAAAATTTCTGTATGACACGAATTCTATTTAAATGAATTTCTTTTTTTGCTAGGATTATGGGCTGTCATCCATTTGGCCGGAACTGGGACGGGTCAGACAAATAAAGTTAATGGAGGCCTAGATGAGGATAAATTGAGAAGAGCCTTAGAAGTGACTGTGGTTGGATTATTGAGACTTGTGAGGGCTACCCTGCCACTTCTTGCACCTACAAAAGGTAATTTTATGCGATAGTCGCCATATTCGTAAGAAAAAATCCTTTGTGAGAATAAAATATTGACTTGTTGGATTCGTCAAGACATTTATCCCATGGTCTCACTGTCTATCTATCTATCTCTCTATCCTATGGTCCATGCGCTAACAAAACTTTGTGCAATATGGTTATAACTACAAGATTCATGATTGACTGATCAATTTTTAACGAATATTTAAATGACTTTATTTCATTCAAATAAAGCTATATAAGCGTGGCACATTCACTATAAGTTACTTTGTAATTTGTGAGGATTTCTATTCACTATTGGACTGCACACAAATGACAATAAATAAAAAAATATCATCAAAGATTTGGCAAATTATCAAATGTTTGGATTCCGATGGTTAATGGAGTGAGAAAAAAAGTTGATGCACGAAATGAAACAAATGTTGTCAACCTTGGTTGGTGAATGGAATCCTATAAATATGCATGACTTGTTTATGGACTTGCACGCCGCTATAAGAATTACGTTAAAAGTAAATCTTACTCACTTCACCAAATAGTAGTAGTGTTAGTGTAGTATCTGGTAACCCATGAGTATTATTTTAGAAAATCTGAATAAAGAACAGCTAATTTTGTGCTTGATTTTAGTCCGTTATCGTAAAATCTAGCAGGAAGTTTTCGTATGTTCAATTTTCGTGGTATGCAATCGATTGTACCGCAGTTACTAAATGGTACTCATGGTACTACAAAGTCGATGATGACATTTGCTTCAAGTGATAATTGATTGACCAACAGGTCGACTCATAATGCTGGGAGCCGATGATGAGATGTCCATGGGTCTACGTGTTTGGGGCAGTGGAGCTGAAAGTGTCACTTCAGGAGTATGGACAGCGGCCCGTTTTGCTGCTGAAGGACTTGCTGCAGGTCTTCGTGCCCAATTACGGCCTCATGGTGTATCACTAGTGTCCCTTCACCCTGATGCTCATGTTGCTCAAAGGTTAGTACAACAAAAGGAGACAAAGCAAATCGTATAAAAAAGTGATTTAAAATGCAGCTTCATCTATAGATTTTGGTTTCATAGAACAAGTAAAGTAGTTGGTGTATAAATCATAATAGAGCCAGTTTTTTAGTCACACTCCCCTATTAAATTAAATATTAAAATTAAACTGCACTAGTTAGTTTTTGTGTGTACATGTTTCCTAATGTTTCCTTAACACTGCTAGTTCATAGGGGACTGTGGAAATCCACCTTTTGTTAGCTTGAAGGCCATTCTGCCGTTCTGAAGCAGTATATAATTATAAGAGTGATGTAATAACTTAATAATTGGTTTCTATGCAATGCTTTTTTTAAGGTTGAACGAAACAAGTGCCGAGAAAAAGATTGCAATTGATCTGGAGGGAGACATTTTATCAGCTTATGCCATTGGATCAGTCGAAGAATCCGTTTTAAGAGGGATTCCAGCAGAGACTTATGTTCTAACTCCGTCTCCTAGTGCCCGAATTCAAAGACTTTTATTCGCCCTTTCTCCAGGATGCGTTTCAAGAGCTATTCTTAAACCCCACAAGCAGTTCCAAAATAATCTTCACACAGTCCCCCAAACGCCATTGACTCTTGTAGTTTAGACAGGCTGTACAAATACAAAGTCCATGTATCTTATGCCATAGTATACCATGTAGTGAGGTTTTGGGAGTATGGTTGCAATTTCGTTAGGATGAAAGAAAAATAAATGAAAGTGTCAATGATGTGCCTAGAGTTTACTTTTAGGGAATCCCTTTTTATAAGTAGTTGGTATTTGTGTGCCAAATGAGCATCTTTGGCACACTTTGTGTTTAAAGGAGATAAACGATTTAGTCTTATGCTTGAATCAGGTAAAGTTTTTTGAAGTATTTTAATTCGACTGTTAAGATTTAGCCATACGTTATCATTATCATTACGTCTTGCTCAATGTTTGGTTGTTTTCCGTTAACTACAAAGACAAGGATGTGTTGTGGAATAAAATGTAAATTGGAAATATTTATTTCAACATTTACTAATTTACAAATCTGACGTATCGTTTTCAAACTCAATACTCTGGATGACAATCTTCCGTATTTAATTTGAAGCAGGTACATACAGGCGCAATATCAGTTGGGTAAAAATGCCTAAAATTCTGGAGATTACACACTAATAATTCCGTTAACAATTTGCTCATACAACTTGCTATCCATCTTCACGTATTTTCCTTCATGCAGAAAATAAACTGTATCTTTGATCTTGTTGATATCAAAAGCTTCCTTTTGTAACTCCTTCTTTTTCAATTTAAATGTACCTGTGTTGTGTTACGTATATTTATTTGAGATTACATTGATTTTCGGAATATTATTGACACATCAGTTAAAACTAACAGCTTATAAACTTACTCGTCAACTCAACCTTATCTAATATCCTGAGAAACAATGGAACAGCATATGAGGGTAAGGACTTTCTAATTTCCTTTGCTAATATCTCCACATTTAGTTTCTTCTCAGGATCAGCAATGCACATCATGCCCGCAGAGCCCTCAGTATGTGGTACTTTCACTCCATAAACTACAACATCTGTCAATTGACATATTTGTGTGCTGATCACTGCTTCTACTTCGGCTGTTGACACATTTTCCCCTTTCCATCTGTACGTATCCCCTGCTCGGTCTTTGAAATATAAGTATCCATAGTCGTCCATGACCATTATATCCCCTTTAGATAAGCAATGTTTACATAAACAAAGTGTCCATTAGCTTCATAGCTTATAATATTATAATAATATTGTAAACATAAGGTACCGGAACGAAATACCGCATCATTTGGTTTCAGTGCATTCCTTATAATTTTTTTCTCGTTTGCTGCTTCGTCCGCAGCATATCTTAAAAAAAATAGTAAACAGTAAACAATATTATTAAAATATAGCAAAAAGTAAGAAGAATCCATCTTACCCTCCGAAATCCCGGAATGGATGGTTTTTTTCAATACATCCTACGAATTCACCAGGCTCATTTATCTCGCATCTAATCGCTAAACCCGTCTTGGGATCTCTAATTGGTTCTCCAGTGACGTCATCGATTTTCAGAATCGCCGTGGGACACATTTTGTAAAGTAATCGAGGTAAAAATCCCACTGCTCCGATTTTGTTATCCACATTGACTATTGAAAACCCATAAAACTTAGAATATTGGCAACTTTGGTGTTAAATTCTTTGTAATCATTACATACTACATACCACAATTGCAGTTGCCATCAGTAGAGCCGTAGATTTCTGTAATATTTTTTATGTTAAATCTATCGGTAAATTCTTTCCAAATTTCTGCTCTCAATCCATTCCCAATCATACGAGTTACACAATGTTCTTTGTCTATTTTGGAAGGTTCGTGTTGCAGTAAGTAGCGGCAAATTTCACCAATGTATTGGGCATTCTGATATATTATACATGTTTCAAAAATTTTACAAAAGGTACTGCTAAAAATTATTTAGGGCGTACAAATTTTATGTCATACTGTTGCATTATAGCGAATGCAGTCAGTCCAGAAATGCTTCGCGGAAAACTTTTTACGCAAGGCTATCGCTGTTCCGCCGTACAACGCCTGCCCAACGGCGCATAATCCTGCTGCGGTATGATATACAGGGAGGCATGTGTACAACACGTCTTTTTCTGTTAATGAGTTCACATTTCGAAATGTTATGGCTGCCATTGCATATCTTAGAGAAAAATATAATTTATTAAATCAGGAAAACCAAATGTTTCAGTAGACACAAGATTTAAGTTTGAACCTGCAATGTTTGACAATAGCTGGTTTCGGTAATCCGGTAGTACCAGAGGTATAAATATACATCAACGGGTCATTAAAACATACAGTTTCGGGAGTCATTTGTTGCAAATGTTCCTTGCGTTCATTTTCAATTGCAATTTTTAGGCCCACTGAAGGTGCTTTAGATGGACCCCATGAGTAGATGCTACAGTTGAAATCTTTCATATGCAGAACATCTATCATAGCTGACACAAAATGACTAGCATATTATATTATACGCGAATACTATGATGATCTCAATTAGGCTTTACACATAAAAAATTTCGAACCTGAATCCAAAGAGCTCCCGTAAATGATTGCTTTGCATTTAGAGGTGATAAATGAATGCAGCAGAGGCTGGCTTTCAAGATTGGAATTTATCAAAGCAGTAACAATACCAAGCTATTCAAAACATTAGGACCATTATTATTCGTATTTTTAAGGTAAATTAATATAGAGTAAAAAGTTATTAAGTCTTTACTCTACTAAGGCCAAGCCATATGCAGACGTACTCCGGACAGTTTTCCATGAACAATGCAATGCTGTCTCCTTTTTTGAAATCCTTCTTCCCAAAGTAATTAGCTATTTTAAAACTCATTTCTTGGACCTGTATATTCATAAAATCGACATCAAAATATTTATATTTTTCGAGTTTTAAGATTATCATTTGAAAAAATGTCTTAGTATACCTGTCGAAATGTCCACTTTTCATCCTCAAAATAGAAACAAATCCGATCCGGAAATTTATTCGCTGTTAAATCAAAGGCATTATGAACTGCAGGAAATTTTTTATCCGCGGCTCGTAATCCCCACATTGTTTTCACATAGGCAGTAATCCCCCTGAATGATAAATTCAGCATACGAAAATTGGGCCTACATCTTCCAGGCAAGGCAATTAAAATAGCATAATTTTTTTACCGGATATCCCGTAAAAATGTTTTTCTAACAACATGAAAAAGTGATGGCGCCTTTTCATTCGTTTTGGTTTCATACTTCTGTAATATGACAGCTTGTGTGCTAAATTTTGCAAAATGAGAACTGCTAAAAAAATTTGTTAAACAGAGTTGTTGCCTGCTTATTAATGAGAATTTCACTGACTGGACCGACGAAAACATTGTTGTGAAATATTCATAAATATTTGTTCTTCAAAATACTATAGGGTGGCACAAAAATAATGAATGTTTATCATTAGGCCAGCTCACTTTCGACATTTCTCACACAAAAATTCTAAAAAATTAGATGACAGACAAGCATAAATTCAAAATATGAATTGAAGCTTCTAAAAGCCATTCCTTCATTCATTTCCATTTCACATGGATTCCTTATCTTATAGGGTCAAAGGTTTTTGTGATGTTTCGATTCAAAACTTACTCTAATAAGGACATTTTATGTACAGCATGAAAAATATGTATATCTGCTATTACATTACAAACAGAGATTGTACAGCAGTCAAAGGATCACATGCATACAGAAGCAGAGCAATCAACTACAGAATCCACACATCTGTATAGCTGTATTGCCTTACAAATTGCAATGATCATAAGGTTATAGTCAAGTGACCGAGACACACTGTAATTCCAGCTTGTTATCTATGGTCAAGTAATTCACTGGCTGAATGACTTACTGTTTGCTTCAAAAACACAAAATTTCACCGTCATCTCTTTCATTTCTGAATGCACAATGCTTCTGCGTAACAACATAGTACAACTGCTTGCTTTCCTGAAGGATGTAGGATGAGGTTCATTAATGAAAGCTGTGGATAGAAAAAAATAAACAAAGTGTCAGCATCCGAGCATCCTATTATACCATCTGATTTGGATGCATCATTGATTTTGTTAACAATATATTTTGTATGAACTCACTCAAACTTGTCTGTCATGAGTTCACCATCACGGCTTTTGGCATTTTATGATGTTATATGTAACGAACAGAAAATGTGCAAATCCTAAACTTGGCTCAAGCTTTAATAAACTTCACATTAAAAATAGTTGAGTTTAGTGGCAATTTATGTCTTAACGAAATTAGGGCATAACACGGCTTTACTTACCACTCTTTGTTTGTTTGCCAGTCGCCTATTCAAAGTACAAACACTGAGAGACTGGAATGAAATCAATTATTATTGGCTGAGCTTTACAATTGCAGTAAGTAGCATTAAAATAGGTCAGCCAGCATATGTCGTATAAGGTATTTAATTTCCATACTCCATAGCTTTCACTGAAATACAAAACGGTTATTGCTTACATTGATGAATTTGATTCTATAGTACCTCTACGAGGTTAGGAATAGACAACTTATAAATCAACATGACAAAGTAAAGCATTCAAAATTCATATTTGAGTCCCTGACCCCTTAATTGGCAACCTCTAGCCACTATCCCACTATCTGGGTCCTACATAGTTAGAGTTGAAATACAATTCGGTTTAAACTGCTTTATTGACCATTAGCTTTCAGCAAACATTAATTTCACACTCTAGACTCAAGATAAGTTGTCAGTAAGATTAATGGATTTGTGTAAAGTGATAAAAGAAGTTCTTTAGATCACCGAGAGGTGCCATATATTGATTGCTTCAGTTTTGCCCTTGCACTTGAATAATAATGTTGGAAAATATAATTCTCGCTCCATTTTGGGAGCTTTACAAAACGTTTATTCTAATATGGATAGTATTGTGTGTAATAACTGTAATTGGAGCTATTGTATATGCAAGATGGAACTATGGGATTCTGGAAAAGTTGAATATTCCTTTGATCAAGCCTACATTTTGTTTGGGCAGTACCCCAAATCTACATCTAGTTGTCCAACATTTGGAAGATATCAAACGGTTTAAAAAATATGGTCCCATTTGGGGTGTACGTAAAATTGCTTGTTCTTCAATAATTAGTAAATTACGCATATGTTTGTAAAACAAAATTATATTGTGCTGTTCTTTCACAGTATTACCAGGGCAGAAGTCCATTAATTTGTGTTTGTGATCCAGACATTATCAGAAGAGTTTTTGTTAGAGATACTGCTGAGCATTTCCCAGATAGAAATTCCATTGATTTTGGGGATCCCGTTATGAATGAAATTATGGACTTACTAGATGGTAACTAAAATCTGAGATTTGTTGCATGTTGCACTTAAGTTTAGCTAGCCCGACAGCCATTTTGTATCCAACTGACCTCGTGTCCTTTATAGGTGAAAAATGGAAGATCCTTCGAGTGGCACAAACCAGACTTTTCTCAACAAGTAAAATAAAGCAAGCAGTTGAAAATAATTTCAACCCTTGCTCTATACAACTTGTGGAGATGCTTAAGAGGAAAATTGGGGCTAATGAGAAATCGGCAGTTTTTGAGCTACGAGAGTAAGTAAATGAATAATAGACTCTGTCAAATTCGGGATCTATATACTAATATCTCTTCTACCGTGCTGCAGTGAATTTTTAACATTCTCCGTGAATGTGATAGCATTGACTACATTTTCAGTCAACATTGACACTGAGAAAAACACCAAACTATACAAAGCACTAAAACATTTTGTTGGAGAAGAGCAAGCTATGGGACCAATTTTCCCTCTATCCAGTAAGCAATTTTCGTTGTTTAACATTTTCGTGCACATTTTTTCAAATCGCTTCAAAAACCTAACTTTATTTAAAAATGCATTTCTAGTGGTTTTCCCCATCCTGTCTCGCTTCACCCCAGCTCATCCATTAGACCATTCTATGGTGGACCAATTCTATGAAATTCTGGACGCTCGTCGGCAGCAAAAACAGCAAAATCCTGACGCTCAAACTGGAATCAATGATTTGGCCGATATCATCTTTGAATGCCTTCCACTAGTAGACAACGATGAAGCTTACAAACGACTAAAGATCACTAAAAGAACACTTATCGCTCAAGCTTTCAATTTGTTTCTCGCTGGGATGGATAGGATCTGCTCTGCTATGGTCTTCTTTTGCTATGAGATGGGAAAAAATCCCGACTTGCAACAACGGATTCACAACGAGATTGATGAATTTGTCAAAAATTATGATGAGGAGCAATTGAATAAGACTACAGATGAGATGGCATCCGAATTGAAATTACTCACTGCCAGCATCAAGGTAATTTACTGAATTTACCCTTCAGTTTCACTTTATAGCTGTCTTTCAGTCGTTTTCGCACGTTTTCATATTAAGTTTTTCGAAACTGACGTTGGCATCTTCTGAGAAAGGTTCCATTAAATGCATGACCACAAACAATTTTATGCGGCGTTCAAATTAATTCGTAGGTAGCCTAATGGAAAATATAAACTGAACAGCCTAGTTGGTTTTTTCAAATGGCGTGTAGCTACTACATTGATCACTTGTATCTGTATGTATATTTGTTTTCAGGAAACCTTAAGGCTTTACCCAGCAGAAATCCGTCCAGAAAGATATTGTGCAAAGGACTGGAGTTACCCAGAAAAGGGATTAAGAGTACCAAAAGGTGTAAGTGTACTCATTCCTGCTTGGGCAATCAATAGACATCCTGACTATTATGAAGACCCCGATGAATTCAAACCAGAGCGATACATGTCAGAAAATGCGTCTGAAGGGGACAAAGGTGTAAATAACCAATATGCATTTACTACATTTGGCCATGGCCACCGAAATTGTATTGGCATTCGGTACACATATTCTTCTTTGAGGATTGTACTGTTTCATTTGTTTCGACATTTTCAGTTTCAATTTTCTCCTGAGACAGAATTAAAGTTTAAACCGGGCATTGTCATGTTGCTTCAATTTTTTCCATTGTACATGAAAGTAGTAAAGAGAAGTAATAACTAACTGGACACTGAATTGCATGAAAATATGTGGCTTTGGCTCAAAATTTTAGTTTTAATTAAAATAATTAAACTGAACATGCCTGTCTACTTTACTGGGGGTGTTAAAAATTAGCAGTGAATAAAATATTTGAAATATTCATTAAATTATGATTATTTTTTGGACTCTGCGAACTTGGAATCATAATGCATGCAGACGCTGCATACGAACTCCCGGGACACATTTTGGTACCATATTGATTGCATTTTATTCCCTCAATGGGTTGTCTGGGTTTCAGAATTTTTTCCAAAAGTACGCCATGTTTGATCAATACTTGCAAGTATATTATACGCATTGCACGCATACATTCACTGCTTTCACTTTCGACATATTGTCTCCTATCCGATTTAATTTTATAACATGAATAACTCGCAAAAAGATAAAAGTAAAGTGCAGTTCGATAGTAAAAACGATCCAAATGTTAAAACCACCGCTGCTAAAGACGCTGTGGATCCGAAGGTCAGTACATTTTCGACTAAGAATACTGCCGACAGTAAAGGGGCGCCTGAATCGCAAAAACGTAAAAATATATAAAACTGAGCACAAGTACTAGATAGCAGTAAGTCACTAATTATGTTAAATGGCCTCTTGATTTTATAAACAGAAGCACTTCATGGGGTAACAAGCTCAAAAATGAGGCAAATCATGGCGCCTCATCAATCCTCTACATCCACGGTGGGAACAAAAGGGGCAAGTACAAATAGGTTAGGAGGAAGACCCCCAAAAACGCAAAAGTCGAAACTAAGAGCAGCATTGGCTGCCAAAGAAGAGCTTCAAGTGGAATTGGAAAAAATTTATGAGAAATTAAAAAATCCTACATCTACACGTCCTGAAGTTCCCCCTGAAACACTGTATACAGCGATCACTTCCAGTTTGCTTAAAAACAATCAGGCAAAGAGCGAATATGAAACAAAATATTTTTTCGTAAATGAATCTAGTATTGATGTTGTATTTAATCTTTCAGAAAGCATTTTTATACCGACTGGTAATTATTGGCACACATTCCGAAAAAGAAGACGATTTCATTGAGTGGAATAAAGCCATTTTGGACTACATAAATGCCCATTGCTACAGTGAGGTAGCAAGTGGAGCTCTTCTCATGTTTCCACATCATTTAGTGCACGTACTTGAGGTAAGGCTATTGGAGCACATTGTCTCGGGTGTACCTTTCATATATGAATGAACCACACATTTTAACTGCGTCCTTAGGGATCAGAAGACACAATCAACAAGTTTATCAAGACATGTGCAAAGGAATTCGAACCTTCCGATTTGGATTGGAAATTCAATATATCGAAGAATGGAGAAGAGGTGATTCTAAAAGAGCCGCCTAAGTTTCCTAGCGTAAAATTAACAATCCTTGGGATGTTTCAAATTTCAGATGTGAGTAAATTTTTGTAACAGAGTGTCGATTTCTTAGCATAACATTCATTTACATACATTTCTTTTAACATATAGCGAGCAATGCTTGGTTGGAAAAGTGAAAAACTGAATCTAGCCACGTTTGATCCCAAGCGAGTTGTTAAAGGAGGATTTCGTAAACGTTTAACGAGGTTTATTGAGGAAACTTGTGTCTTAGCAATATGTATAACACGGCTGAATCCTGTGGTACGAATATGTTCACAATTTGTTTACAATTAGATGGTGTAAGTGAAGGTAAAATTCTATTTCAATCTTAGCGCTATATACCTCCAACGAATTTGGTAGAAGAAGATCTGCTGCATGCGAAAAAGCAATATGAAACTGCCAAAGCAAGAAGATCCAGAGCTATGACGAATGTTTTGCCTACAATGGAAATGCTAGATTACATCCTGGCTAAAAAACCTGAAAGGAAAATTCAGTTGAGGAGTCCAAAAGAGCACATGAACTTCTATTGGAGTGTTCCGCACTATGTACCAAAAAGTCAAACTGATTGGCCCATTCCATGCAGAATTGCACCTTATGATTGATGTCATTTATATAATGCATACAAAAAATAATCATATTTTATAACTTCGTCCACATTTTTATCACTTTTAAGCAAAAAAAATAACAAAAAGTTAGTCCAATATATTGGGTCAGGTATAACAATATTATTTGCAAGAAACTCCTGAAGGTCCAGGTTTTAGCGATGCTTTCCCTTCTTCGTTAGCGTTGCTTGCCACAGTTTGATTGCTACTTGCCGAGGAAGAACAGTTGGTAGCTTTTGATCTGCGAAATAAAAGTATATGTGGTTCCGGTGGATGAAATAGGTAATGAATCCAGCCTGGTGATTGTTGAACTGTAACGATACAAAATACATAATAAATTGTCATGTAACGTATATACTAATAAGAGACAGCTGTATTCGCGTTCAGGACGATAAGTGGACAATTGGACCAAATAAACTACTCAAATATGTGTGTGGTATACAGAATCATAATCGAAGGTCGAAAAAAAACTTACCGCCAAGATTTCTCCACTCAGTTTCACTCAGCAAATGGGTCCTAGGAATTACTTTAGCAATGTCTGGAGGCAGAATAACATGCCTGAAATTAAAAATATGATTATATAAATTTAGGAATGAGAAAAGGTTCAAAACTTTAACCTAAAGATCCCTTACTGAGCACCTACCTGTATTCGTAGACATCATCATAGTACTTATCTGAATACTGAATATCTTCAGCAGACATGACTATTAATTTGTGAAAAAATTATTAATTTATGCCTTTTTGTAGCAACACTTGCACACTAATTTCACTTCACTTACGAAACTACGATCAAAGACAAAATAAAACTAAAAAACGTGTGTCGTTAATAAAAGAAATCCCTCTTATTTATTTTTATTTTCAAATTTCTCCCGCCTTAATTTAATTGGTGCAAGCTGTGATTTCGAACCAATCCGCGTGTTTTAAGATAATATTGAAGACGAAGTTTGCAGAAATTTCACTTCCCGAATATAGATTTCATTTCATCTAAAGTTTTAATTTTTTTATGAGGCTGTAATATCCGGGTTTGCCCGTTTAAAATGTCCTCCAAAGCAAATAAATCTTCTCCTAAAAAGGCAACCATCTGCCCAGAGAAAAAAGAAGCTATTTTGCTTATGATTAAACGTAAAAAAGAGTGTATGCAAGAAGCTCAAAAAATCGTTCATCAACTAATTGAACCTAACGTTTGCAAAGACTTCCTCTTAGAAAACGTAAGTCCAATTCAATTCTGTTCAATTTTCGTAGCTTTTCATGACCAGAGTTCTACTTCTTGATTTTCACAGGCTGGGAAAATAAATAAAACTCATTTCGCAGACGTGATTGAAGAACGAAGGATAAGCAACGTTTGCGGCTGGATGCTATGTGATAATAAAGTAGATTCGTTAAATACTCGTCAGAAATATGTTATTCGCAGCAACAAAGTGTACGACATTTCTCTTAGAAAGGTAAGAGATTGGCGAGAGTAGTCCCATATTTTGCAATAAAGTAATACAGATACAGACACGCGCGTGTTTCCTATCATCTTTTTGTTTTGCAGAGTTTTTGCAGTGATTTGTGTTATACAACTACTGTGCATTTCGAGAAGCAGTTACTTACATCTCCATTGTGGCTACGGGACGATGAAGATGCAGAATTCTCCATACTTGAAAAAGATGAAGCTAAACCATTTGTTGGGTCCCTAATAAACATTATTACATCATCTGATACAAAAGACGAACCCTCATAACTATAACTTTTTTGGTTAAGAATAGGTTAGTTAAATTAGTTATTATTTCGTGGATCGTGAATAACTAATGACATATGACGAAAATATAATAATAAATGTTTTTTTTAACGCTTTTCAAAGGATTAAAAGATGAAACATATTTTATTAACGAAATGTTGCATATTTTTGGAGTATGTATAACTGCTAGGTATTGGTAAGATCAAAGATGTAGTACGAATACGAATAGAGACCAGCGGAGTAGTCAAGATAAATGCTTTTTTTACTGTTCCGTTACTGGAGTGGCATGAAAAGGACGCCATCGTAGACAAGATGAGTCAATTTGCCGTTGATCCCCGCGTTTCCGTACACGTTCTAAGTACTCTTCCAGAACATCTTGCTTCTTCAGTACCAAATGCTTTCCTTTCCAGTACTTCAACATTCCTAAAAATTGCATGGTAGAAATCAAGTCTGCGGATGTAACACCGAGTTCCATTGACAAGTCTGCGCACAAAATTATCGTTAAAAGTTTGGAAAGGAGGGTTGACTGTGCAATGCTATCTGGTAGAAATATAATATTTTACCCTTTATGGACATCTCTCTGTTTGCACACGCGCAGAGTCTTCTCAGAACTGCATCTTTCCAATACGAACGGTACGAGATCAACCCTAAATCCGATAACGGTTTTTCAGGGGAGCCTACTTTCCCTTCCACCCGGGTCAGAAGATAGCCTGCAATATTTATATTTTTACATCTTAGAATCAAGCAACAAAGTTACAATACTAATACTAGTAAGTTGATAAATTGGTGATGCAGAAAGAAATCCTTACTGAAATCGATGAGCATACGTCCAAAGCCTTGGCGCATGTACGGTGGTAATGAGAGAATACATGACACATTGTAGTTAAGAAAAGAATTTTTTTCTTTCGAGAAATATCCAACAATATGGCACCCAGTTGAATCCGCCACCGTCATTACATAGAATAGAAATGGATCCACGTCAACATATAATGTCTTGTGATCCAAAAAACATTTCGCCAAAAGACATAAGTTTTGACAATATGTCTTCTGTGTTTTCCCATCTACTTCCCAAACCGATAATCGGTCTTTTCTAATTAACACAAAAAATTACAAAATATATTAGATGTTGCATTAAAAACACGTCTTCGTTAAAGTACAATAAATCCCGAACCTATAGATTTCATCTCCTGGTGGATGCCTCCATACGCATTTTGCGCAATGTCGTCTCAAGACAGTGCCACTCTGCAGTGCTTTTAAGCAAAATTCACAGACAAACAACCGGCGGCATTGATTCAACGGTTCAGGATAAGCACTTTCATACCAACACCACATTTCAAATTGTCCCAATGCAATGCTACGTCTACCTAATGCTTGACGTTGTTCTTTTTCAGTCCTAGAAGCTGCTTCGGCCAGTGCATCTTCGTATAATTGTAAATCGTACGAGGATACTCCAGGAGGAAGATTTGAAATAGATTGAGAGGGAGAAGACATAGGACTCAAGCTGGCTGGTTTTTCCCGCAATGTCTGTATTTCTTGCAGCCAAGATCGTGTCTCGCTTGACGGCTTTGGTACCTTTTTCGGCAATTTTTGAGATACATACTTGCTGTATTTTTTACGCTCAGCTTCCCGGCGTCTTCGAAGTAGACTGGAGCTCTGTAAATGATTGTAGATTGTAAAAAATACCAATATTGAAATTGGAACATTCAACCACAAGAGATCTTTCTCGCAAGAACACTTACATAACAACTCTTTGCATCAACTCCGTGGAAGGCTGGACAGCAACACATCATATAATGAGAATCAAATTTGCCACTAAGATGGCCTTGAGAATCACACCCCGGATATGGACACTTTCGTTCCTCTTGTTCTTCTTCAATTCTTCGAAACTTTTTATTAACATCAGAAGGACCAGATGTCCCTTTTGAAGAAGTTTTTGTAGGTACGCGCATCGAACTAACTACGTGGCTTTGTTCATCAGAAAAATCGCTTTCAAACATGGACATTTTCTTTTCATTTCCTGATTCTGACTCTGAACTATGACCTAATAAAGGTGCTGATTTGGTAGGCGTTGACGGTGGTGGCGAGCTCTCCAATGGGGGTTCTCGTAAGCCTCTAAAAACATAATTACAACAATTATTAGGCTATGTATTGCCTTCAAATAGAAAACAAATGTTTGAAGTTAACTGCAGCCTTTAACTTACGCCTGGGAAAATAAGGTTGTAGTTGGAATGGTTTTTCTACTTTTGTTTAATTGTGCTCTGCGAGTGACCGGTCGTTTTCTAGCATTTGCGTTGGATGGAGTACTGTTGCAAGCATCCTCATCTATGATGACATTGTCTACCACTTTGTCCTTCCCCTTGACGATGCCCACGGTTGTAGCCGTTTTCTTCCTACTGCTAGCAATGCTTTTAATACTGCATACATTACTATTGTCAACTGATCCAGAAGCGATTACATTGTTGACAGGTTTCTTTTTCTCCTCTTCTACTTCATTTTCACTCGAACTAGTGCTACTGGCATTACTAGAGCTGGAAAACGAACTAGACGCACTTTTCGGAGCACTTTTTTTCCTACTTGGCGGAGCCTTTTGCTTTGTTTCATCATTTGACTCCGCGCTGGAATTACCAGGACTGAATATGTTTTTAAGCAGCCGCTGATTTTGCTTAGTACTGCTGTTGCTATTTTTACTTTTATTTTTCGAATTATTAGGTGGACTCGGAGTGACTTTTTTATTGCCATTGTCATTCTTTATTTGGTTGCTCGCTTTTACTGGCTCCGCCTTTTTCTTTACTTCCTTTTCAGTTTCACTTTCACTAGTTGTAAAAACACTGTCTTTTTGCAAGTGAACAGGAGATTTCTTAACAGGAGCTCTTTTGCGGGCAACAACCTTTTTTGGTTTCTGCACAGGAGTTTTCTCTTCCTTCACAGGCTTTTTCACCTTCGAATTTGAAGTGGAAGCCGGAGTTGAAGTTTTCTTAGGCTTATTTTCGGTTGTGTTTGTAACCTTTTTAGAAATTGGAGCCTTTTTCTTAGATGTTGGAGTAGATTGCGTTTGCAAAACAGAAGGGGCTTCTTCTTTTCTTGCTCCAGCTGATTTAATTGGTCTTTTAGGGGGTTCCGGTTTAGCTGGAGGAGTTGCCTTTTTCTCAATTTTTTTCACGGGCTTCTTTACCTCTTTCTCGGGCTTTTTTACATTCTTTTTTACCGCAACGTCTTTCACTGCATTTGAATTTACAGCGTCTTTTTTAGGAGGAGTGTTAGTGACTACTACAGGGCTGGATTTCTTCTTCTCTTTGTCATGGGTCACTGGAGCTGCAACGCTGTAAGTTAAATATGCAAGATTAAACTCTGCCACTACAAAAAATTGTACAGCGATTCATGAGTTCAATCCAATTATTACCTCTTTTCTTTTTTGTTGTCTTCTTCCTCATCACTGGAGCTTGAGCTAGAGCTGGAGCCTGAGGAAGACGAGGAGCTTGTGCTGGAGCTAGAACTGGACCCAGAAGAAGAGTTTGATCCTGAAGTAGACGCTGAACTTTGGGAAGATACGGATCTCGATCGAGTAGTCATACTTGGTTGGCTGACATTATGATTACTCGAGCCGCTTTTACTGTCCTTAGTGGCCGACATTGCCAACGACTGATGCTCAGTTTTCGTGTTTTTCACTTTCATTTTTAACGATCAAGAATCGGATACTGCAAACCAAGATTTTGGGGTAAAAGTTTGAAACTTTCTTGGACTAAACTTTAGTTGCCTACATTTTCACCAACCAAAACAAACCACCAATAAATATTTAAATTAAAAGTTTTACAACTTACAGTTAACTATCAATATTGACGTTTTCGAAAAGAGATTGCTTTAGAGCGCATGAAGTTTAAACCAATCAGCGTATGCTAGAACCCACCCTCGTGATCTACGCGGGATTTCGGTGAATTGAAACTGTAGGCTTATATCCTCGGATAAAATTATTTCGATTTTTGTTGACAGTTTTAAAAATTCAATTATTTTTTTTCCAAATATATCGAAGAGTCGCATTTAATTTTTGATATGCTTCATCTTCTTGCAAATTGGCAATAAAGGAAACTGTTAAGCCCTGTAAAAGTATAGGAATTTAACTATCATTATGAACTATCGAACGGAGTTGGAACAGGCTACATATTCTCCTCAAGAATTTGTTGAAAGGTTAGCATGGCGTACCGTGGCAAATTCCCCGTCTGGGGAACTGGATCCATTGGAGCTGCAAGCATCTTTTTCTGAAGCGATCTCAGATCTCGAGGGAATACTGGAGATGCAGCGCATAAAATGCACACAGGCGGAAAATGCGCTCGCTCAAGAAGACAGCAATCTCCGAGCGAGACTTGGATTTGTTCTTCAGAGAAATATTCAGGCTGCGGATAGTCTCAATGCTCTTGAGAAAAAGGTTCAGAAAAAAACTATACATTTTATTGGCTTTTAGGAGTTCATACATTTATTGTATGTTCAACATTAAGATAAATTTCAGCTTAAAATTATTTGGCGGTGGTTGTTTCTTCACTTTGTAATTAAAATTCAACATAATGATCAATTAACCAAAATGCCAATCTCGCTATTACGAAAATTTTGATCTTGGGCTTACAGTAGTTGTGTTTTCTTGCTCTTTTTGTAGGTGAATTTGGTAGCAACTAAAGTGGTTCACTTAGGAGATCAACTGGAATCCGTAAATTTACCTAGAGAGCGAGGCAAAGAAGCAACCAAGCTTATGAGGCATTTGACCGACTTTTTACAGCCGGGATCGATTCTTCTATCGGATCTTTTCCGGGAAAAAGAGAATCTCTTTCAAGCGGCAGAAATCATTCACAAGCTACATTCCATTGCGCAAGACTTGTGCTCATCTAATCCAATTGAAGGAAGTAGTCAACAAGGAGAAGTTCAAGATAGGTATAATTTGATAAAACAAAGACAATGCATCAATTGCATCATGTGACTGAAAAAAAAACTTTTTGTATAAATGGCTAACAGTGCTGATGGATAACTGGTCTCTATTACCTAGATTTTCAGCAGCAGTTGAAAAAATATCCATCAAATACGATGAAATAGAATGCTCATTGATTGAAGAATTTGCTGCGGCTCAAGTGGGGGAAGATCGAGAACGAATGCGTACCATCGCCCACATACTCGTGAACTTCAAAAAGTACCATCAAGTCGTCAATGTTTTTATTGAACAGAGTCAGGTAAATTAGGAGACAAAAATGATAAAATGTGATTTTTAGATTTCTAGCCTGACTCCAAGAGTTATTGTTTTTGCAGACTCATTTACCGGCTTTGGATCCTTTCGAGTCTGTGCTGCCATTATGTGACTCCAACAAGCCAATCATTGATTTTGTCTTCCCTAATCCTGCAACTGTGATGGGAAAGTTTGTGCTCGCATTGCTTCACGGACGAATTCAAGAAACAGTGACCAATCATTTGTATGATCGGCAAACAAATCAAGATAAATTTCTCAGAAATCTCTCTTCTCTATATTCAAAAACGAAAAGGGTGATAGCTCAGCTAGAAAGTTTTGACCTTGGAGCAGAATCTGGTTTTCTAGATAAAATTGTGGAACAGATTTTCCGAAGACATTTAGAGAGTTATGTTACTGTTGAAATACAATGTCTCCAAAGAAAGTTTAAGCGAATTCTGGGGGGATATTACCAATCATTGGGGCATCAGAAGAAAACTCAACAGGGAAGGTTTGGGAATTATTTTTCAAATATTTTTTATTCAAATTTCTAAGGATAAACCGTAAGGACTCAATTATGTTTCTAAGGACTCAATTAATTTTTGCAATTTTGATTTTTATAGTTTTCATTCAGTACGCCGAGATCTGCAGTTGGCTTTAGGAGCACATACTCCCTTAACAGTTAATATTGCACAGATTGAGACATACGGTGGAGAAACATTTCTTTCTGAAGAAGTTGCTATTAACTTACTTCAAGAAACTCGAATGGCATACGCTCGTTGCTCTCTTCTGCTCTCAACTAAGGTGAATATTTGTGTTCGATGTTGAATTTAAAAATCAGAATATTTAGTTTGAAAATCCTTTGATGGCCCAAAATTTCTATTTTCACAGAAAAAGCAAGAACTAGCAGCTGGAGTCTCTTTAATTTTTGATCAAATAACTTCTCACCTCCTGCGGGAGCATGTTGAATATGCGTTAGATTTAGGGATTGGAAGTATTCCTTTACCAGAAGTTGGAAGTTGTCCAGAGATTCATTTTTTTGGTATCGTGAAAAGTGCTAATGCAATTGTGCATCTGTTTGAAAAGGAACTAGGAGAAACTGTTTTGGGAGCTGTGAAGTATGCTGAACTTATTTTTTTAATCACAATAATCATTTTTTTCTTGGCCGAAAATATGAATGAATGAATGTATCTAATGTGTCTGATATATTTCTCAGGGGAACGCAAAGACTCCTGGAATGCGTGGAGAAAAAGAGAATAGTATTAGAATCGATTGAAACAAAGCTAGATATTGGTTTGGAACGTTCTTTAGAAACTATAGTTGGATGGATACGCATTGTACTTCAAACTGAATACAATCGTAAAGAGTTCTTCAGAGCAGAAGTTGCTGATGATGATCAACAGCAATTGTATCAAGTTTCGCCGGTAAAACAAATCTTAAAGAGAAATTAATTTAGTAAAAAAGATAGCAATTCACATGTTGTATTTCTTCGTTCAGGCTTGTGAGAAAATATGCAATTTTATTCGTGCTCAAGTTAACAAAATCAGAGATTCTATGGATGGCAAAAATGTAGAGTTAGTTCTCACTGAAATGGGAACTCGCTTCCATCGTGTGATTTATGAACACCTTACACAATTTTCATACTCCTCAGTTGGTATGATTTGCATGAAAATATCTGTATTGTTTTTACTGCAAAAAATATCATGAACACTGAAGTTCATGATATTTAATGTTAAATTATTAATGATAATTTATATTTATATTTATATATTTAATGATAATGAAGTTAATGTTTTAAATTTTTTAGGTGCATTCAGTGCAATCTGCGACGTTGGGGAGTACAGAAAATGTGCCAGAGAATTCAAAATAGATGTCGTAGTCAAAATATTCGACACACTACATGCACTTTGCAGTTTGCTGCTTGTCTTACCCAAAGATTTACCGATATCTTTCAATAGGGAGGAGCTGGTAAGAATTTTGTTGTTATTGGACTTTATCTTAATACAATATTTTGCTATGTCTTTCAACTATGACTAATTTGGAGTGCTCTTTCAATTTCAGACATGCCTTGATCCTGCTATAAGAATGAGTTTTGTGCAGCTTCGAACTGATTTCAAAACGGCTAAAAACTATTTGGGCTCGCATGCGCAAGGGGGCAGAGTATAATCCTTTTACGAGTATTTTTCTGCGACGACAATATTATAGACTGATTTATATAATTCTGCTAAAATAGTTATAACCATAGACTCAAATCTCGTATTATAGAAGAATTCAAAATCTTCAAGTCTATACTTTCAAACAAATCCTTTGAATTCCTAATTTTCGAGTATCCCAAACGCTCATAGTAGCCTTGATGATGGTAACTGTTTGTTAGTGAAAGCCTAATAAGCGAAATAAAACCGAATACCCGTTAACTTTCAGTCCTAATCTTCAAACATATTTATTTATCCCATCGTACAGTTATAATATACAAATACCTATATACGACGCCATGATCCCACCCTGTGCTGTACAGTGCAAAAACTATCCCCATAAATTGTACCCCCGTTGGATTAATCTAAGTATTCTACTAACTTTACTTTTCTTCTTATCCTCCACAGCGACTCTCTTCTCGTCTTTTTGCAACAGTGCAAGAACTGTTAGTGGAATCACAATTCCAAGAACCCCTACCCCTATAATTGGTGGCCCCAAAGAATAAATTCCCAGAACTATACTAAGGACACTTACACTTACAGAAAATACCAAAATCATTTTCGTAGGCAAAGAAAAATTGTCAAAACTCTCGGCAAACTGAGTCAACCCTTCTTTGGTCCCGTTCCAAATCTGCTGTGGCATTTTCATGAGCTCGCTTTGAGACAACTCGTCCAGAATTTGAGACAAGTGTGTACTTTCCTCCTCTTCATAATAGTCATCATCCACTTCTTCATAATAGTATGTAGTTTTCTTAACATTATTTTCCTTCTTATCATTATTCCCTGTGTTAATCACTAAAGGTTGAGCTTGTTGAAAGTTGATAGGACTGGAACTGGAACTTGGCTTCGGTTTAAGCTCGGCCAAATACTCAGGTAGTTTATTTGTATCTCCATAGTTTGGAGTTTGAGCCAAACTGGCAGTCATTGCTTGAAGCAAATGGATTGGTACTGGCAAATTTGTATTCTTTAGCTTCACCACCTCGCTCGAATCCACTTTTTCATGCGAAGTTGTTATACTATTGATTGAATTGGTGTGATTTGCTTCATGATCTGATCCCAACAATGTCTTTATTATGGAAGAAATTTCAGGTTTATGTAAGTCTACTTGGGTTTGAATGTGAGAACTATTATTCACAAGAAAGTGGCCTCCCCAACCCTTGTGATCACTTATAGTAGCCATTGTAGTGGTAGCATTTTCTGTACTGTTGTCTATAATTTTTATTGGTGGTAATATTGTCGTTGATTTATTTTTCTGTACAATTCGAGAACTATTATCTTGGTTTCTTTGAATGGAGTAATGTGAGAAAAAGTCCGCGATTTGCATCATCACTTCTTGTTGTGATGTCTCATCTGCAAGATAACGGAGATTGTTTGTAGAATATTTCCCATGTAAATAATTTTCAGCATTTTCAATAAAATCCACACGGAATTGCAAATTTTGAACTTACCAATACGATTACTTGTCATCCCAACGGAAAAATTCGGACCCGTCACAAGTAGAATTAACCAAATCGAATATGCCATGTAAACTACCACCACCGGGGCAATATAAAATTCCCTATTAGATTTACCCATTTTGTACAAAACTTGGACAAACTTTTCCCACACACACCCATACACTCACTCACTTAATTTTCATGTTCAGTCCTTCGGGAAAAAGTAAGACAACGCAATCACACACATTTTTGCACCTCCATGCTTGTCCGGAACTCATATTTCAAAGAGTAATTTTCGTTTCACTGTATCAAGTGACAAAGTTACAAAATTAGCAAAATAGGATGCATTGCTGCACAGTCCCAACTAACTTATTTTCAGTCAGTATAACTTGGTCATCATAACAAGGTAAACTCCTACATTGTAGTGCACCCTAACTTACCTTCGTTTACCCAAAAATGTGTTAAAGATAGCTCCTATCACATCGTTGTGAAGTAATTTGTCATCTGAAGCGGATTGCCTATTCATCAAGTTCAAGCAACCATGGCTGAAATATGTTCACACCATTTGTCTCATGCTGACTGAGCCGCGCTTTTAGATCCCGACCCTGTTCACCGTTAAAATACTTTGTGCAGACTCACGATTTTTTACAAGAATCCCAAAATTTGCACATTTTTTATGATCATTAAATAACTTCTCATAAAATATGGCAGCAGAACTAAATACATGATCAAAGTCTCATGATGTGTCTCAAAAAATGATTCAATTATCCAACTTCAGACTTTGTGCTCAGTCCTATTGTACACAACTGGTAACATAGACCAGTACAGCATAATAATGCGTTGTTATTATCGCACATTATATTTTTGTCGCTACTCTTTTGAGCCACGGGTGCAGTGAGAATTGCTTTGTCTGTGTTATTAAACTTGTATCGTCCTCATTTTGAGTGGAATCACACTTTAGATTTGAAAACCCTGGTCTTCAAACCACCCAACATGAATCCTCCACAGCGTGGAGTGCTACTTCAATCATAGTAGAATAAAAAAATTAGCGGTATTGTATTGTTTACAAATTTTTCGCCATCCGCACGCTCATAAAGCATTGGATTCAATAGGTAAAGCCTATTGTACCCGGCATGATGTTCGAGAACTGTTCATTTAGGATTCCCAGAACACAGGGAGATGGAACAAATACAAAGTAAACATTTTGTTATGGGTTATAATAGATCGTTGTCTTTATTATGATATCATGCTGTAGCACCTGATAGATTCAGTATACGAACTATCCTTATAATATTAAAGCTTTTAGCTACTTAATGCCTCCATGCATAGATATTTAGTACTCAAGTCGGTGTGACATACTAATAAGTGTGCCTAAATATTATTTATCCTCAACAGAAAAAAACTACCTACAAAATTCGAAAAAGAAGGGTTCTCCTAAACTTACTTCATAAACATTATAACTCATTCTAATAGATCCAAGAAATAACCTAAATGCATTCAATCATATAACCATCCATTCCGAATAATGATAACGAACATGGAATGCATTTGATTTACAAATTCCCAAAAAGCCAAGATAAGTTAGATAAGAAATGTACTTTGAAACAAAAATAGGCGTTAAATATTTAACTTGACGAATATAGAGTTGAGCTAGCGAATTGAAGTGAGTCTTATAATTATCATTTGCATAGATTAGATTTACATGACTATCTTTAATCTGAACGCGTGAACCAACTCTAACACAAGAGATTCCTGATAATCTAAATAAAAAATACGGATTTGTGTCAACTGTGTAGAAACTGGACCAAAAATGTTACCAAAACTGTCCACATCTTCCATCGGCTCAAATCACATCTTGATGAAGATATCGTAATTTTGTCAATTTCCTTGGCCTGTTGCAGCAACTACTGATTTGCTAAGAGTTGGAAGTGACGTATTAGAAGATTCGCTGAATACAATGCCTGCTTCAGACTTCATAACAGCCTCAATTTTAGACACGAGCCACTGTGAAACGTAAAGTATGTGAGCTTCATCATTCCTCTTTCGACTCTTGTCACCCTTTGAGATGGCCATGGTAGGATAAGAGGAAGGCACAGAGGAAAAGATAGATAGACGCGCAGAGAGAGCATACGGATAACAGCGGACATATGAGTAATCAATCATTACATTAATCAGACATTACGTCAAATTCAATTTACGTTCCGCCAAATCATCAAATTACAAGCGTGATGGGTTACAGTTTTAGTTAGTTTCAAACTTTCAATTCAAATCGGATCAAACAATAGAAAAAAATAAGCGTTAAGTCGGATAAGTAGGAAAATTATTGTAAAATTACACATGAAAAGAGACATGCTAAAATATTAATACTGGGCCTTTTGTTATCAGTTAATTTGGACCAAAAACCATCATCAAAGTCAATCTAATTTTAACATAGAGACAAGAAACTTACGGCGCACACATTCGCAGAATAAATGGGCACAATCAGGTCCTTGGAAGAAGAAGAACCAAATAGTCTTGTTTTCCCTCTAGCGTCTTTAAGACGAAATCCTAAACCTTTTTCAATTATATCCGGTGGTGTTGCAAATTCCTCCCATTTGTACGACCATTCAGTCTAAAATTTAGCAAACAATGCATTTCATTTACAGTCTATTTTCACTGATCCAGTACACATACACACACAAATTTAAAATTTCCTTTAGCACTTACATCCCATGAACCAAATAGCTCATCCCTTTTGAGGTAAAATATTCTCTTATCAGTAAGCAAAAGTACAAATATTCCATGCGGATTTATAAGTGCATGAGCCACATAAGTATCCGTATTAGCAAATTTCCCTTTGTCCAGTTCCTACAAACCACAAATATAAATGAAAATGTCACAAACCATCCCTACAACAAACTAAACTGTCTGAAAAAAAATTCTAGTCTACAAAAAATAACATGACGAAACAAAAAACCAACATGAAGCAACTGGACACCTTCAGCTTCATGAAGTACATATGGCTGTAAAGCAGCGTCATGAGGAATGAAACGAGGTGGGCGCATTCTACGCACTTCATCTCCTCCTGATGTTGCCCTATAAAATCAAACCAGAATTTTAACAAATTCCCTCCCTACAAACAGTAAGTTATGTGAAAAATCACCCACTTTTTTACAGCATCAAAAGAACCCGAAGCAAAGTCAACAACTCCAGCGGTTGGTCTTGTGAAAAGTCCCACAGCACCTTTACCAATTCCTTTGAAAAATCCCTCAAATCCTCTTTCTTGCGCACCACGGACGGGTTGCGTTATTACACCCGTGACTCCATCCACAAACCCCTGAAATGGAAATCTCCTTCATTATTCTCTAGCGGGAGATACTTTACACGAAAATCATTTGTATTTTCTTCACAAACCATGACTAGGCCTTTGCCACTTCGAGCTAACCCTTCACTCAAGTCTTGAGGTTGTCTCTGAATACCTTCCCGACGTTTCTTTTGAAATTCTTCGTCAAACGTGAGAGCTGCAATTCCTTTGCCCAGAGTTCCTGTGATACGAGAAATTGCACCAGCAGCACCTCCTACTGTGGATCGAAACAAACTTTTCACCCCTAATGCTAGTCCTTCAGCAAATTCGCCTGGCCCTTGAATTGCTCCCTAAAATTTTTGATAATTTACGTTTGTTATTTCAAAGCGTTAAAATACAGTTTGAAGTGAAACAAACATACCTGAATAGGCTCATAAAAGAAGGCAGTGACTCCTTCTTTTACCCCCATAGCAAGTCCATATGGATTTCCCAACACATCTAATCCAAATACGAGCACGTAAAGCTGTTTTATAGCTTGACTTGAATAATGATTATAAACTTCTCTGGTCAACTCTTCTTGCGAAAGAAACGTATGCTCAAGTTCCAAACACGAAAGTCTGTAAAAAACACCAGTGTCAACATATATACTAGTATTTAGTATCTAGTGTATACAAGTTGGCAGCAAAGCAATCAAGTTCTACAATTCATATAGTTCTCGTACTTGAATATGACATCTTGAATTTCCGTAAGAGTGACACCCAAACTGGCAAGTAAAAGATTGAGAAAATTGTTGCCCAATTGAGTAGATCCACCCATTGAGAAACTGACATGGATCTGAACGGCACATAATTAATAAATAGGTTAAAATCCTAACCAACATTTCAGTTTGGAAACGAAAGAGCCTGAATTACCTTCAAAGGTGAAAAATGGAGAAAGTCATAGAAATGCTTAGGACCTTGGGCATCCAAACGTCTGTCCAAAAATGCTTCTAAACTCGTACAAGCTTCTTCAAATTCTTTACGAAATTTTTCATCCTACATAAGAACAAAGATATTGGTAGCATATATGATGAATACACACAAATGAATAAATGGTAAATGAAACTTTTCTTAAACGTACCATTTCGGCAGTTATTTTAGCCTTAGAGCCTGTAAAAAGCTGGATCAGGGCGTTCACGAAAATGATGTCTAACTTTACATGGAATTCCTGAACAAGAATTTTGAAATATTTGAATTGGACAACTGAGCTGTGCGCTGTTTGCTGCTCCATTATAGACACCTCTGCAAATGGTTTGATCAATTCTGAAAAAATACAAATGGCAAAGTTAGATTTAAGTAATGCAATCTGTATGCAACTAGCAATAAAAAGAGGGCATTAAAAGCATACTCATTGACATAGATTTAGGTGGAGGCACAGGAGCTAAAACGGTTCTAAATCCACAATCTTTCAGCTGATTATCAATTTGAATCCTATTGAATTTTGCATGAAACTGGTAGGAATGTGGAAACGTTTTGTAGTGAATCCAAATCCCTGTTTGGAAAGTTCTGCGAATCGGGCGAACGTGTGGCTTGAGTACTTTCATAGCTTCAAAATCTATCTCCATTCCACTATCCAATGTGATGATAGAACGAGCGGAGCTGCTGATCGCTTTTTGGTTTAGAAAAGCTTGGTAAGCCGACTCTATAAGAGCGGATTGTGAAGCAGCTAAAGGTTTAAATCGCTTAGCCTTTAGCTTTTTGGCCGATTCCCATTGAACGAGTGAGCTGGAAATATTTTTCATCACCATTATGTATTTCATTCACTTTGCTCAAATGAAATAAAAACTTGGTTCAAACTGTTACCTGGCAACCCTCATGTACAATAGCTCCTGGCAAGATTCCTCCGAGTTGTTAACTAAACTGAGACCCAACCCTTGAAAATTTATACTGTATTCGGCTAATGGTGATTCAATATCACGCGCAGCTTGCAAATACTGAACCAATTCCCCATCTTTGGTGAACAGCAATATGCGCTGGAATCCATCCAAAAATGAAATCCAAAAGTAATGTAGCTCTGACTGTTTTTTATCCTTTAAATCCTTTACACTTTGATGGTTAGGTTTGTAAGAAAAGTGTCCCAAATCGTCCTAATTATGTAAAAAAGCTTTGTTTTCCCCTTTCCTTATATTACAAAATTCAGTTAAAAAGTCAAAGAAATTAAAATTACCCCCAGAAGTTTGTCCGCAAACCAGTGCTTTCGAGACAATCCCTTAGGCCCCCATTCCAGAACTTTCTCCAGAAGAGGATCATGCCAGGAAACCATTTTGTTAGATTGCGGTGGAAGTTCACTGTCAATATTATTGTACGCACAATCATTAAGCCTGAAAATCTTCAAATCTTCACATCATTTATTCCATTGACTATTACAAATGCTTACCCAACGAGTTCCAAAAACTTCTGAGAGAACTCAATCGTACAATCGTCTGTAGCATTCACAAGTAATGCTGCTGCTTGACCCTTCACATATGGACTCAATGTGATACCAGTGGCTGTTTCTGATGCATGAACTGACACATGAATTCCACCCATCTTAAAAAAATAAACAAAATGTAAAACACAAGTCACAAGCAGAGATTAGCATCAGAGAGAAAAAATCCTTTTAATTACCTTCCCATCAACTTTGAGAAGAGTTTCGTGCACACGATTGTATGGAAATACTGGAGTAAATTTGGAACCATCAGCTTCGAATCCAATTTTCAAACTATGCTCTTGCGATTTTGGCCAAAATGGCAAACACTGTTGAGGCGCGAGCTGTAAGCTTTCAGCATCTTGCTCAAATACTTTGAGAGTAAAATTGCACTGATTTGTGATGTAGTACTTTGGGGTTAAATACACATGTCTGGTCAAAGTCCACGAGCTAAGTTGAATTTCTACTCCAAGCTACAAATCAAATCAAGTTTAGAGACACTGTAGTTTGATGCTAAACATGATTATTATTAATATTAATCATTACCACAAAATCAATGCCAGGAGCTTTGCATTTTATGAAACCACCAGAGCCAGCTACATCCAAAGAAAACTTATCTGACCAATCCGATCCCATTGGTGGCAACCCACCAAACTTTCTGACACGAAGTAAAGCTTTTTTCTTGCTGAAAAATAGTTTTCCAGGAAATGAAAATATGATATTTTCTTCGGCATCTTCAGACACCTGCCATTCCACTCCGTCTTTTTCCTCACCCTGAATAAAAAACGATCTTGTTTTAACACTAATCTCACAAGGCTGCTAATGATATTAAAAGTTGATTAAAAACCGATTTTAATAGCTAATTACCTTTATTGCTAACGGAAGACCGGTCCTATTTATGATCCAAAATGGAGCATACAATCGCAAAGTCAAGTCTCCGTCGACAACTTCTTTATGGAGTCCTAAAGTTAGCTCATGACCATGGCTTGTAAAAGTCCACCAAGATAACTCGTCTGTCTCTTGATTCATACGGATTTTGCATTTCCAAACTTTTTGTTCGTATTGTGGAATCTATAAAAAAATTCTGTGAACAACAAAATTCTTGAACATGTTAATTCAATGTAGAAATTGCCGTACCTTCAAATGCAGGGAAAAGTCTCCTTTTTCTGAGTCCAAATTAGTTACATGCACTGTAGCCCCACGGTCTACGGAAATTGCATGGTGATCCGACTCCACATAATATTCTATGGGAACTGGAAGCAAATTGTTCAAGACTAGGAGTGGCCGCAAAATAATTGAAACACTCTGACTAGTAATGCTTTTCCTATTGGTTCCTTCATGAAGAGCTTGTCGTACAGAGCCTACCACCTTTAAAAACAGACAGTTAGATAGTAAGTTTAGTTTACGTATGTTCAAAATTAAATTAGAGAAATTTCAGTCCTAAGAGTAGTTAATAAAATACTGAATCATAAAAGGATTCATAGAGGGGATCATACCTTAAAGTGAAATCTTTTCCCAAGTTCCTGATCTTGTGATCTACAGCACATATCTACACTCTTATTTAACTCTTTGAGCATAGACAAGCAACTAAAAGATGTTTGGGACATCTTATACCTGAAAAACACATCACATACAATGAAAGTTACATCAACTTGCATACTTGCATGAATAATTAAATCGGTGGAAAGTCATAAAATGCCAAAATAATAACTTAAAATTCCACATACCCTTTTGGTGCAAACAAAAGTTGACAATTTTTCGTATAAGTGTGAGGAATTGGAAGATTAAAAATTCCATTAGAAGGCACCAGACATGCCAATATAGCTGATGACTCCGAAGCATCCACACGATAAATTTCCATAGCCACGTCCAATTGATTGTGAACCTGAATTCAAAAGATAATATTATGTTAAAGTCAAATGCTTACCGAAGACCCAAGTGCAAATGCATGACTACTTGCTTTGCCAATATTATTACCTGAATGATGCCTCTCAGCGTTACAACTTTGGTACAATCTTTGACAGCCGTATCAACAAGTAATCCATAATGACCATGGTCATATCGCTTCTTCAAAGGATAAAATCTCTTTTCCGCCCGATTCACAGGGATTTCTCCACTGAATTGAAACTCTTCCATCTGAAAGCAAATTTAGCAGAAACTTCATTAAATGCAGCAATAAATAAAAGATGCAATTATAACAAAAGAACTGAAAAATTACCTCCACTTTTAGCAAACGCTTCAAACGACCTTCTTGCTCCCTTAGAACACTCGAGTGATGCGTAGTCATATCACAATTTTCTTTCAGAGCTAATGCTACACTTGTTCCCGGTTTCAAAATGCATTCTCCGTACTTGACACCTTCTTTGACTAAGACGAAAACGGCCTCATCTTCATCATCCCCAATAACAAGCCGTACGTCCACACCCGTGTCATTTATTACAGTGTACGCCGATGTGAGCACTTCCCGACGCAATACAAGTCCTTTCGAAGAAAGCGTATTGAATTCAGAAGATAAAAGTTCCAAAACTTCCAAAGTGGTTCGAGTCACTGTTGTCTCCAATAAGTCCTGCAAAAATTATCATTGTGCCATAAACATGTTTTTTCACACTTACTTCAGTATTCATAAGTGATAGTTACCGTAGAACTCAAACTAATACACATAGTAGTAACGGTAGATTCCGCTTGATCTTCATCAGATCCAGAGTCATCAGGAGAAAGATTTGATTTGTGTCCAACGGGTTTGAGATCATACTAAAAAAGAGAATTAAACAGGTAGTGAAAAAACACTTAAAATATAGACTCAGCATAAGTAATAATGTAATTCATCAAAGTAGAGACAAAAACCTGAACTCACATCAAAAAGCATTTCCCAAGGTTGATGAGAAACTCTGCCATGATGTCTAGTCTCAACAGGCTCAATCAAAAACTCCCATAAGCCATATTTAGCATTATAGCAGGCTGCTTCCAGCTTCACCCGCCCATTAACTGAAAGCTGCAGAAAATTCATTTTTATCATAAGATGAAAACAGATAGCTACACAATATCATTAACAGGTTAAATGGACATACATTAGAAGCCCAATCGTGAGCGTGCATATCTACGTCCGTTTCTATAAGCAGCATGGGCAAAGAATTTGCCCCAGAACCCGTTTCAAGAGTCACCACAATACTTCCCGACTCCAACACGAGACGTTCAGTGGATAATTTTTCAGCTAACACTATTTTTGTGGTTTCTAAAGAGGTCAAAGCATCTTCTGCTTGCTCAACAAGAGTTTCTGAAATAATTTTTATAAAAATTGAAAATCAAGCACAGTATGACTTTATCTGCTTATATATTCACTTTCTTTAAATACCTGGACGAAGAAACCAAAAATCTTTTTTGGAGTTCGGGCATACCGCCCACAAATCAGATAAATCTGTGAGGTCAGTCTTAGATTTCTCTCTTTCGAGCTCTGCCTCACTAGTTACACCAGCCGCAATTTTCAATAGCAGCTCAAAAGTACCTAAAACATGACAAAGAAATTAAAAAAAAGCTCCTCGTGGCTCATGCTATTCACAAAGCTTAACTGAATCTACCAGCAGTGAGGCGAATGAATATATCTGAAAAGTTGATATCAATCAATGTATTTGGTAAATTGTCAACTATGCTTGTGTTCATCACTAAAGTCATGGACATGGGGCTTATAACCTGCAAAAATAAGCCAAATCAATATCACGTTACATCTAGCATGGTTTATTCACATAATCTATTAATTATGCTTCACAATTCGAATTTACAAACCTCTGCAACGGCTTGGTACTTTTGGTCCAATTCATAGTTACAAGTGGATAAACGCACTCCACTAATAGTTCCCATAATATTGGATCGATCCCCACGCATAGTTTGTTTCATGGAAACTTCACACTGGAAAATAGTGAATACAAATTAGCTCACATGGTGTAAACAAAATTAAGAGAAAACAATATTATTCAACACGAACATTCAACAGTAAAGCATTTGATACGATTGTCTCGGTGGACTCGACGAGTATTATTTCAGTTTCCGCAAGGTTGTAAAAGCAAACAAGAGAGTCTTCTTCAACGCTCTCTAGTTCTTGTGTTTTACGTATAACACTAGTAGAGCTGCTTCCTCCCAATCGCTGCGAAGTTCCATAATCTAAAAGTAATATTAAGCCATTATAAGCAGAGTAGCATTGTACATATAATATACAATAATTAATTTTTTAGACACTACGACTAACCACTGGAAGAAGACATTCGGCGAACTTTATTTTTCAACAGAACAGGCTGCGCTTGCACCGGAGCATGTTCTGAAGCAGCTTTTGTTGTGAAAAAACTAGAAATCATCATCAAAAAGTCCACACAGAGCACCAAAGTAATAGAAGTGGTTTCAATCGACACTAGATATCAAAATTTTTACACAGTGAGTAACTTATAATCATACATTCAACATTTGAACAAGAAACCTAAGCAATTGACTTACTTATAGCACTTTTTGGACTCACAGATTCCACAGTGTAGTTAAAACGAACAACCATAGAATCTTCAAGTTCCCCATCGTCGTTTACTTTTCGCTGAATCAGATTTCTAACTCGATTTTCGCTAGTGGAACGAATATCTTCCAATTTAATCTTTTTAACCGTCTAAACATAGACAAAAAACATCCACTGAATTGAAAAACTTCATCAACTAAACAAATCACAAACATGATGCAATTTATATGTGAGTCGTACTATAGGACATTGCATTTTCCCATTGTTTTTTGTGTCCAACTTAATTTGTACGTCATCCACGGATAGATACGCAAATCCCAAGTTTTCATTTCTCTTTATTACTCCTGTGAACTTTTCCTATAACAAAATCACTCGTCAATTACGTTCGAATTGAAAAAAAACTGACTTCTGCAAAAGTGTCTTACAAGATTTGTAGTTTTGTTAGAAGTGTACATCACAACACCAAGCTCTCGAATGGCAATCGAAATGGTCATAGTCGAATAGACAGTCTGAATGTCAGAAGCTGAGGATTTGGAAGTCTTAGTACTCGTCACTGACTCCACTACATCAGCCATTTGTGTGAGACTGGGTCCAACTATTTAAATCAAGCGCTTTGTTTGTACAGCTAACTAACTTTATTAAAATTTCTTTCGTGCAGTAAATCAAACACTAAAAAATCAACAGAAAATATATCTACGTTTTTGATTAAATACGATGCATTGTATATACCTCTGCTATTTTTCCGGCGAATCGTAGAACGGAACTGAGCCACTTTCGGAATAGGTTTTGGCGCAACGACGGGAGCTTTCGGAGTTTTAGGAGCATTTATATTTTCCTCCAAACATGCCATTGTCACAGCATAGTCATTGTCACTACAGCGGAGCTATATAAAGAAAAGTTTGAATATTCTTTGCTTACAAAAGTTGCACACTTTTTCAAATTGCTGAATGCCTTAAAGTAATTTATTGCTTACAAAAGTTGAATTTAAAATCCCTTCAATGGCAATTCCAGGAATTTCCTTGTACCATTCGGCCGATAAGTTTCGACGAACTTCCACGGTACATGATATCGGAGGATCCAACATCAGCATTTCGGATTGCACGCATTCGTGATCCAAATCCAGAACAGCCCTACAAATCCCAATTTTTTGAGATGTTAAAATATTACATCTTGGATTTATGAATTAATATTTATACCCTGCTTAAATGTCGACAAACCTGGATATCTTAATATTGGAGAGATTTATTTGCATGGAATCGATTATGACATTTTGTGAGCGATGACTTTCCTTAGTGAACGAGTTTTTAATAGTCAAGCGACCTAAATCAGCAATTAAAGCTGATTTACTGCTTTCATTCCTTGGAATGATTACAATTGGGGCCTGAAATATCATAAAACAAATTTTGCATATTGCATCCAGTGCTTTGCTTATGGAAGCATCTCAAGCAGTAAACACAATCTCCTAAATACCTTCAAATCAATATCCAAAAATATTCTTGACGAGCTAGCATAAACACTTTCCACATTTTCCAGGGCTGCATCTGCTGCAGCTGCCGACGCTTCTAACATAGCTTCTTTTGCAGCTTGAAATGAATCTAGAAATCCCTGAATTCCAAGTAAAAAAACAATTTCTCACCCAGACTTACAATTCAATTAATCATTTTACCGTTTGCTTCAACATACCAGTAAATCGTCAATAAAAGGCGCTAAGTACACTATTGTTGGGGAGCCTGTAGTTAGCTTGACCTTCATATCACATTTTGTCATATCCAAGGCCCCAGCCCCTTTTGTTGCATTGTCGTACATGACTACGCCAATATGAACAACTTTGTCTGCATCCACTCTGATTAGCTAAAATGAAATTTCAAAAAGGTAAAAATAATAAATTATTAATAAATGTTGCAAGCCGCAACATAATATTGTATCTCAGTATTGTTATAATTCCATACATTCTTATGTCTCGCTTTCAAATCCAAATTAAGAGCTTGCAGTTGAGTGAGTTCAATATTCAGAATAGAATGTTCTGAATATTGCTTCATTTGAAAATACATTTTGGCAAGCACCAGTTGAGTAATATTTTTACTTTCAGTAGCTAAACTGACAGTGAGTCTGTCCATTTTGGCATCAATTTCTAGGAGTATATCGTCCGACTGTCGATGCTTTTTCATCACGGCGCGGCGAGCAGCTTCGATCCTCGATACTTTAAAATAATGAATGGACATTTGAAGTGTAACTTAAAATGTTGCAAACTACACCAACAAAGTGAAGCAGTAGTATTTTAATATTGAACATACGTTGCTGCTTGTTTTTTGGTCCACCTATTGGTCCAGTGCTCCAACTATGTACAGAAATATTGTCTGGCATAGGTGCAGAGGCTGACTCCTCAGTTTGCTTAATCACAGTTTTAATGCCGGAGGTTAAAGTGTCCATGAAAGTTAGAAAAGACTGAAGGGCTTCCAAATGCAATATAATATCCAGAGATGATATATCTGCCCTTATTTGCTGCTTAACTTTATGAGCCAGTTGCGGGGGACAGTTTGGCAAAATCTATTGTCCAAAGTGAATTTTTTACAACATTTTCTGAAGTCAATCAATCATAATAACTCAATCAGTCTAAAAAATTCGCATGCAAATCTTACCGAATACATGTGAACATTGAGTAGCATTTCTTCACTTTCCAACTTCTTTTTCATTTTTCCATCATCTATTCCCTTGTACTTGACAAATGGTGTTTTTAGCAAGTACAAAGGCCCAACTAAGTCTGGCATTGAATGTTGATGAGCTCGCAAGGAAATTCCCCCTAATGCGACATCCATGGATGACGAAAAACTTCTCGCAGTCAATCGGGTTTCGATTCGATGGATTTCAACATCCACAAAGGGCACTGGCTGTTGGAATTCGTTAACCGAAGTTACACGTAGTATGATTGCTAAAAAATGAAATAAAATTTTGGATTCTCAATGATACAAATATGAATTTTAAAATTTTAAGCAATACTTAAAAACTCACATTTCATTGAGAACAAAAACAGAACTTCAGTGATTTCTACAATATCCTGCTTCTTCTTTGGTTTGGCTTCTTCAGCAGTATACGTCAATTTGGATATAGCTGCAGATTCGGCAACAGTCGCAAGATTTGATACCTGCGCAAAGTCAAGAATATAGTACAAGGAATTCTAAGGTTAATGTAGGCATGCAAGTTAGTTCCATAAAATTCTGTTTACATCAACTACAGGAGTAGGATTATCATCTTCACTTGGTTGCGGCAATGGCATATTCATCAGCATTTTCATGAGTCTTAGAAGTCGAAGTTCAGGTATGTCCAGTTTTAAAAGCGGTACATTGCCAATCAGTTTTAATTTGGGAAACCGTGGATCATCAAGTAAAATACATTGATCCATGCGAACTTGAAACTGACGAAACTTAACTAAAGTCATCGGACTCGATACAGTTTCACCTTTTTTCAAAAGAGAAAGATAATTTTCCCCGGGTAAGGCAAGATATACCTGCAAAAATGTAGAACCGTTAAATCTCATACTTTCTGCAAAAATAGAGCCCTGCAATGTTCTCAGTCAATGTGACATACGTGAAAATCTGCCAGCTCAATATTGAAAGTGTCATACGACAGTTTCGACATTTCTTTCACATAGTCCTCCTCCGTTTCAAACTGGTTGTATCCAATTTTTTTAACCTCTTTATTATCTCGGGGTTCACTACTCACAGTGATTTTTCCCAAATCGCACACGAGAATACTTCCATTTCTGATTTCAATGCAGACAAAAAACAAAACAAAATTAAACTAAAATTCCAGTTCAAATAAATCATTAACATCCTATTTCTTCATAAGTTTTGAATACTTACTTGTCTATGGCACCATCTTCAGGTAACAAAACATATGGAGCAATAAGCTCAACAGATATTTCTATCTCCCCTCGCGTTTCCATCATATGTTTAATGCCAGCAGTAGACTGCTCACGCCATTCAATAATAGTTGTCATTGCTGCAGCTTGGAGCCTATAATCAAGTTTTCCTTGTAATTCTCAATTAAATATCTGATAAAAATATGCCAAAATTACGGACTGCATACTTACTTGCTAAGCTGAATATGCCTTGGTAGTTCAAAACATTTCAAAAATTGGTTAACTGTGTCTGCATGGTACACAATTTCAATTGGCTGAGCTTTCACTTGAATGCGTTTGTCGACCGAAGAGTTCAACGGATGCGAATCAAATGTGATTTCTATCAGTTGTGTGTTTGCACCAGACGTCTTAGTGGTAATCAAGTTAGGTAATTTGGCACCAATGGTACTACTTTCGATACCTAAAGCACTCATGCTACCCATGGTCAGTTCGGCCCTCAGACCAGAACGTACTGGCCGGGTTGTAAACCTAATTCAAATATTGAGCAACAGACGATTTATATGAAATCAAAGTATCGTTTTTCATATGGAAATGTCATATTTATAAAAACTTGTACAAACCTTCCCTTTACAGAAGCAATAGCTACAGAAAGAATCTTTTTTCTCTTTTTTAAATCATTTACTGTCAACTGTAACTTGGTTAACTCGCATTGGATAATAAATTCTTCATACTTCTCAGGATAATCCAATGGGAGTGCATTCTCACTGTAGTCAATTGCATCATACAATTTTTTCTTTTCGTCGCTGGTAAGAGCTTGCCCAAACTTCTGCATTATGTCTTCCATTGTTTCAGTTTTGGAACCTTTTTCGCTACCCTCGGCTCCTGAGAACCAACCTGACCAACCAGAAAACCATCCTGATGGTTTTTGCTCAAGTGCAGCAGCAGCCGCTGATAACCGTTCTGCCCGAGAAGTTTCTAGCCGAACTTCAGCTTGGCGTCGAAGAACTGTAATATTGAAAAGGTCTAACTCTTTCTCACAATGAGCAAGTTTTGCTTCCAGTTGTGGGTTTTTCTTTTTTGGATTAGAAGTCAATTTTTGGTAGTACGCCTGAAATAAAAACGGCCATGTTATAAAAGAATGTGCACATTCGATAAAAGAAAATGACAAACTCTCACATCAGCATAGGTCCTACAAAGATCTCTATGGCGTTTCATATGGTTCCATTCCCAATTTAATCTTTTTCTACGCACTTCTTCTTCGACAATACAAGTATACGCAAACTTCCACCTATCATAAAAGGAAATGTAAGCTGTTGTCTAACAAATATACTTACAATCCGCAACTGCATAAACATACCAATCCTTGTAGTTATTTTTGTAACCAGTTATGCCAGGTCTATATTTTCGATAGAACTGAGCCCTAACCATGAATTCAATATTTTCAGCTAGTTCAACAGCATCATGAAATTGCATATTTGTTAACCCCAGAGCTAATTCTCCCAGCAGTACGTTTATTTTAAACTTTGGGAGCTCAAATGGGCGAGGACCTCTATCAGGACTAGGAGTTAATTCCACTTTGGCAAATGAAGAAAGTGGTCCCAGCACTGAAATGCAAAGTGTATAGTTGTAAGATGTACAAAAAATATGAGATGATAGCAAATCACATAAAATAATATACTATATTTCTACCAAAAGTTAAAGGCTCCTGGTTTTCAACTAAATCTTCTAATGCGGTCATCCACTCGCTCTTGCTTCCATGCTGCTGGATAATTGAAGTGTCCGAATTCCAATAAACCGCCAGAGATTCAAGTTCCGCTTTCTACAAATGTCAGATACTTTACATTTCGGGCATCTATTCATAAAACTTAAACCACTAGATTTATGAGACACTTGTACCTACCTTGAGAATAGTTTGCACATTTTCGGTAATAATAGCTGGTGTCCAGCTACTATCAGTAGTAACCACATGCAGTTTTTTCAAAGTGACTCCAAAAGCAAATGGTTTTTGTGGCTTTGTAACATCGTCTTCATATCGAACATGAATGGACTCAATGCGAATTTGAACATTCTTAATGATCTGAGTTATCAATTTTTCCGTAAAACTGTCCTCAGCTTGACTAGCATCCCCAGCTGAAATTAAATTAGCATGAAAAAGTTGTAGTCAATCTGAAATCCTGAACTTTAGTATGAAGGGCAAACTAAAACTAAGCATTCAAACATACAAAGTCTACGAAGTTTTTCTCTTTGACGATTCTCTTCTATCTTCTCCAGCATTTTCATTTTGGCCGCTAGGGCAGCTTTCTCTTCAGCTTCTTCATTGTAAACAACAGAGTAGGCTGGAGTCACCAATAAGTACAATTTTTCCAAATGCAACTCAACAGGAGCAGTATACAGTTTTTGCCAAGGAATTTTCATAGTAAGGGACCCTAAGAAAATTTCATTACAAATTAGCCTATTTTTCGGGCTTAGCATGCAAAAATCGGCAACCATTAGATTAGTTGTAGTTGTACCTAATTTCCCCACGACCACCTTGAATGGCAAACCAAGGTCGTCCATAGCTGAATTTTTCAGCAGCAAGTCTTTCAAGACAACATCTCCTGCAAAAACGAATTTGTCATTTTAATCATAGCCAATCAGGGACACAGCGTTACATCTCAAAGCATAGTATACCTCCCCATATTCCTATCTTCAGCTGCGACGTATCTAAATTTTCAAAATAGTCTGCTAAAAGCCGATTTAGAAGATCGACCACAACGCTTTCGAACACCATTTTTGTCTAGTTGTCAAATTCGTCTGCGAAACGAATGAGCTGCCTGTGAAATAATAAAATAATTCATACCGTTATTAATTATTGACCCTAAATGCATTAATCCTTTCCTTATGATTCATATTCATGACAGAAACAAGTGAGTCATTACCTTAAATGACAAAGGCCTTGGAAATTACGTCATTATAATTTTGTTGATCTGCGATAATTCCAACTTCCATTCCTACTGGTTTTGACACTTGACACATGATATCACATTGAAAACATTCTATTCACAGGGGATCCAGCCTGGCGATGGTCAACAAAATTACGTTCAAGAACTTTAATAACTTTTGCACATAACAATATGATGGATACTCTCTGGCCAAAACGCCAAAATAAAAATTTGCGACGTACAAAGAGCAAGATTTTTTAGCTTTTTAAGTTTTGTTTATTTTAAGCCCATATGTTGATTGGACGGATTCCAACCACAAGTTTACTCTATGATACATGCTTGATACATTAATTCTAGTAAGTTGATTTCACACGATTTCACACCATGTTTTCCTTGACACGCACACTTCAGATATATTCAGATTTAGATTGGAATTTGAATTGGATGGATTTTTTCATTTGTGATACAATTTACGGCCAATTTGGGTCACTGTTCTAAAAACAGTTTAATCACTAATTTAAACTAACGAGAGGATCTTAGGCAATGATTATCAAATAAGGTTTCGCCTATTATCTGTAACCCAAGTTTACATTATATTTTATTCGCATAATATGCATGCTGATAAAATTGAAAAGACGTATGAAATGAAATTCATGTTGATCTATAAACAATCATTTTATTTTGTTGACAATCCCTTCAAAAACATTCATATAAGACCTGAAACGATATAATCAGTAACGTTAACAAAATGGACACCTTGCATGTATGCGCTGAATTACAAAGGTCAGTATTGTTGCAGCCACAGACCAAACCATCATAAGGTGGGCTAATTTTCTTTACATAGTGACACTCATAACTTCCGTAAGTCCACTCTGAAGCTTTTTCACATCTTCTGATAACGATGTCTTTTGCTTTGAAAGGAATAAGGTAAACTCAAATTACTCAAATACAAACACTTATTTTCCATGTCCTCCGCAATAAAACATAATGCATCTTATAAAACGTACCACTTTCCCCACTTTTTCGAGTGGCATTAAAGATAACTTCCTTGATACAGTGGCTACTGGGACAATCCATTCGAACAATTTTCTCCAGCGTGGCGCATCCTTCTGGATATTTCATGGAGCACTGATAGCAAATGATTCCGAAACACGAATCTACTTTTAAATGTAAGTTTTATAGCTCATAGAAGGTGATGTCAACTACATACTAGTACTACATACAAACGGAAAGTACAAATATTTTGACCCATACCGAAAAGAAATGTAAACGTCATAAATAATCCTAAACTGATTTGCAAATTCATTGTGAGTGTTGGGAAAAAGAGACGCAAATTTTGAGGCGATCTGTACAAAAAACCACTCCGGATTCTAACGTCTTACGAACATGAGGCCGGGCTAGAATGCGCAACAGTAACAGTGTAAAAACTACTAACGTCGTTTATTAAACGATTCAATTTGTAGGAGAGAATGAACGAGGTTTTTTACTACAATTTATGTCAGTAAGTTCCGCCGATGGTGACAAAAGATTACTTGTGCGACGCAAATTTTAAACTGTCTTTGCTTGCCATTGTGTATCCTAGAATCCGTTCGTCACATATCATTTCTTGTGCACAAATTTGTCTTATTACCATTTTATTCTTACACTTTGTATGGCGTTCAATTACAGTATGAAACCTTTTATTATGCATGCATGCAATTTGTCGTTCTGTCAGATCTTTGCCCAAGATTAAAGAAGAAACCTCTGTAAGGAGGGTTATTTTGCATATCAGTGAGAAAATTAGAATCTCTTCATTCATTTCATATGAATCCGTATCTTTACAGGTAAACCATA
>Ga0210040_10000914_pt1 | contig 46930 bp, 23 predicted proteins | sample CryGeyCG12114_NA_FD_185462 | JGI IMG/M metagenome (GOLD analysis project Ga0210040, IMG submission 185462) | Groundwater microbial communities from aquifer - Crystal Geyser CG19_WC_8/21/14_NA (SPAdes) (version 2) | ecosystem: Environmental > Aquatic > Deep subsurface > Groundwater | place: USA...
TAATAGGTAAATTTGACTAATATGTAATTAGTCCAATTTACCTATTTGACTTGTAAAAATTTGACCTAGGATGTTTTGACGTAGATGTCATTTGACCTAAAAAATAGGACTTCTTTACCGGTAACCAGTTTATATTCGCTCAACAGATACACAATAACAATAAAACCTTGGAAATATGGACACTTGTTTATTCTTACGCTGGAAACAACATTACTTTGTTGGCAACAAACAAAACAAACAATACAGCTAGCAAGCTTGGTTACGTGCTTACTGCCTAGGCTCCTACGGCAGGTTAAGCAACCAAAGCCTGTTCTGTACTTGTGTAAGTGACCCATTCATGACCATGGACAATTATTGTTGCTCGCTAATTCGACTATGGCCAGGTGTTATTAGCGGCTTCTTCACTGACATAGAAAATTCTGAAACTCTTTTAGGCGCTATGACCTGCATTTAAACTGAGCTGTGAATCAGTGCAGAGATCAGAGTATACTGGAGTCGAATCCATTAAAGAAATCCCGCGTTAAATTTTCCGTACCTTCCTATGCTATCGATACATGAGAGTATGCTCAATAATATTTGCAACAAATGGCTGAACTATAACCTCTCTATTAGAATCCCCAATGGGAGACCAGCTCTTAGTGAGCTTAATCGTTTAAAATGACTGTAAATGAAAATTATTATTATTGTTATCATTGCTATCCTAGTGCTAATTTTCCGTACCTACCTAATATATTGTATCTGCTACATATGATGCTAACTCATCATGCATGTTTGCAGACAGGCAAAAGGTGAAAATAACTAACTTTAGCAATGATGACAACCGTCCAGTTCTGTGTATTCTGTCCTGTGTATTTATTTCTTCACTAGTAGGTTTGTTCAGATAAAATTAACCTGACTAGTTGGCTAGTTGATTAGTTTTTGGTGGCAGAAAATTCATTTGTTAGTTTAGTTTGAAAAGAAAGAGACAAACTAAAAGTGTGACCAGGTGAGTGTATTTTTGATAGCTCGGTTAATCAATACACACCAGATTGAGTTGTGTGTGTCCTCATCTCTTAATACACAAAACACACATTACTTTTTGTTTACTGCGTTGATACAGCTGCCATATGTAATATGCCTTTTTGTGCGGTGTGGTGACAGACGGATCTTACTTACTTCTGCCTCCCGTTAAAAATCCTGTACAAATATCTAACATGTGGAAACTTGTGTTTAAAATTTAGTAAGTTAGTTACTTAGCTAGTAAGATTCATATTTACTCACTACGCAATGAGATTTTCATCACAATTTAACAAACGGACTGAAGTATCTTAAAATATTAAATGTAAAATTATTATAGTAACTATAAAAAATAAAATCATAAATACACGTCTCGTGATTTTCTAGAGGAGACAAGTGCGATGTCCAGAATAGTAACTAACAAAAAAACGCAACCAAAATAATGCCCGCAATGAATCAAATGTATTGATAACCGTGTCCTCCAGAGCCCGAGATTGTAACAATAAGTGCATAACGTTCTTTAAGCGATTAAAGTGGGTAAATCAGGTTATACTGGAACAAGGTGTTGTTTTGACCATAATCAAAGTTGCGGTTATCCGCAAATTCATCAGAAGAATACATAGTAAACACAAAAACTTGAGCTGTTTACTATGTGACATATGAAGTTAAAATGGCTACCTATAGGCTAAAAGGAATAACAAAAAGCTTACGTTGTTTTTCTCTTGGTGTTTTTAATGATTATTTTTTGCCAGTTGGAGTTGAAACAAGTGTGAAATTGGATGTGTTTGCTACTTTGTTTTTGTGGTTATGACAACTTGTATGCATTCGTTTGTGCTATAGCTAGAGAATTCTTGGTATACCTTACTAACTAGGCAGATATGAATGTAAAAATCAGAAGAACCTTGAGTGACTAACTTAAATATAAGTACAGTTTGTAGGCTACTTGGTTTATGTTTACTTTTTAGTTTGACATTGTTGTTGTAAGAATAGGCATTCGTAGGCACAATGAAACTAAATGAAATGCAATACTGTTACATAAAGAACAACAAGTTCACCATCTTTCGTTTGACTCAACAAATTTATTTATTAGTTAATTACTAATTATTAATTGCATAAATTTAACTTAACCGTTAAAATAACTGTACTAAGAGTTGAAAAGGAGACCACCCATTCAGTCATAATTGAATTAGAACCCAATCTGAGATTCAAGAAATAGGAAAGTATAGTCCGAGCAGAATTGAAACGGAGGGAATGCAATGCTGTGGGACATGCATTTGTGTGTATTCGACGTCCGTTTGAGTTTTGAGAATAGAGTAGGAAAAATTTGGTCTCAGATTCCAGCAAAGCAGTCAGCAGCTAAGCTCAGAATGAGCATACTAATACTTTACTGAACAAGGGACACGCATTAAAATGGGTTAAGACAATGACAAAAACTACAGTAGACTTATTTCATGAAAACGTAACCAAAACTAATTAGAATATGACTTAACCTAGTATGACTTAACACACGCATTCCACATTGTGAATTTGTGAATAGCTGTCAACATCCAATTAATAATTTAGTTGAATAGTTTCATAGAAGCAGCAGTGTTTCACGAGAATTTCGCAATCACTAAGCATTCACATTCACCGCCAATATATTGTAGCTACAGCTCAATACACAATACGAGTGAGGTGTGTCGTCAGTTAGATAGTTAGTTGTGTTTATATTTACTAACTAACTATAGGAATAGAGTTTTAGTACACACTAGGTATGAAAATTGGATTCCATGTGCCACCATTTTATGCAATACTTCTGTATGCTAACTGATGATGTTGTTTTCCAGTTCAGTTCCGTTTCCAGTTCTCATAACTATAACATAAAAGTGCACCCAGTAAAGTGCCTTTTTGCAACTTCTGTGTAAGTCACCACCGCCCATGGTTTACAAGTTTGTGCATTTATTTTCTCAAAATCTGTTCACAGTTTTTCTGCATGTCACATTTTCTTCTGCGAACGAATGTAGGTTTGTAAAAGTTATTCATTATCGTGCCCAGATCAATTTAGGAGTGTTGAAATTTCACTGTTTAATTTTTGCCACCGCTTTTGCATGTTGCATGTCAAATCTCTAAAACTAACCTATGTACATCACAAATTTTAATTAAATATAATACATGTTGTGTCTAACTTTCGGATTGAATTAATAACAAAATGATTGCCCAATGCTGTTGGAACACAACAAAGTTGTTTACTATTATGTACACTCTTAATTAGCTCAGACTGCATGTATACTTGTGAAATATGAAGTATAATTATTCACAGAATAACTTTCTAGTGTATTGCCTTATAAGTTGCACGGTACTACAAGTATTCCAATCCGGCATGCAAGTAAGCAGTATGGGCAAATCTACAGGCGAAAAAAAAACACAATAAACACGACACCCGAGAGCATTTTGCATACAAATTCAATTCGTTTGCTCCAGTGAACATACCTAGGCACAGTACAACTAACCCGTGTGTAACTACAGGCGTTAATAAATTTATTCACTTTTGGCCCGTATTGTGTGTTGTTTGGTGTGTTGCTCCTCACCCAGGCATTTACTTTCACTCTGCCGCGTCTTCGCCTCATTAGCATCATCATGTTTCTCTCCGTTGGGTCCTAGTCTAGTCCCTTCCCACTTAGGTCTTGTCCTCAAACCACTGGAATCACAAAAAAATGGCCACCCTTTGTGAGCTTATTTAAACAAGTTTGCACATCTATTGTGTACAAACAGAAATGAAGTGCAGCATTCCAATGAAACCCCCAAGCTCCTGTGTTGACAGCATGACAGCCCAAATGAAAATATTCACTTATGTCTTACTTCGTTTTATCTCCTGGTAACCAACCGCGCCATACCAACGACATAGGAACATGTAGTTAGTTAGTTAGTTTGGCACAGTAAGTCAATGGGGTTGTCAAAATCCATTGTGGTGATACAACACAACCGCTTTAGTTAGTTAGTTAGTTAGTTAGAAAGACTGGCTGAGAGCAAAACAGGATTCTTATTGCTTTTCTTTGGCTGCGTAAGCTAGTAAGTTATTGGGGGAATTAGATACTCACTGAATAACTAACTAACAAATCAGATGTTTATCCTAAATGAGGACTACACTGTATAGAAAAAATCTAATCTGGCATAAAATATTAAATTTACTTTAATACCACTGACTTTTTGAGCAGGAACAATAAGCTGTTGTTATAGTAAAAAGATAGATCCCAGTGTTGGTAAACATGTTATTATCATCGTTTCAAATCTTACACATTATCAACTTGTTTATCATCGGCGTGACAGGATGAGGATAGTATATAAATTCATAAAGGGTTAAAATGTGTGTAGGCCATTTTTTATCCTGCTTTCCCCACCATTATGTTGATAGCAACGGGGAATATAAGGCATAGTTAGTTAGTTGAACTCACGTTGTACTATTTCGTATACCATACCGTACTATGTGTCTATGCTATTTGTGTGTGCTTGAGAGTACGTAAACAAGTTAATCTTATCTACCACTAGTATCTTCTCTGTTTTTTAAAGGATGGCTCAATGATGGACGCAGAAACAGACGGGGATGGAGCAATCAATCTTTCCACATCACAGAGACCTTCAGCAGCAAATACTCCAAACGGAAGCGTAGACTACGAGGATACGGAACAGGTATGTATTCAGCTTGTTTTTTCCTGTTTTTGGTACGAAAACTTGGCGCGTTCATAGTCAGGCAGTGCTTTAGCATTCATATCATAAGTTGTGAGCAAACAAAACATCCAAAGTTAAATGTATCAGTTCAAAGCTAAATGAATATTTGGTTTGCTGGTCATAATTGCTGTGCATAATACTTTCTCTATGTTAGGTGAAAAGTTTGAATTTGACTACTAATGAGCAAAAGGTATACCGTAACCCTCAAAGTTTGAAAAGTTTGCAATTCGTTAGCAATTAGATTTGAAGCATCGGTAAAAACTGGATTAATTTTAAGTTTCATGCATTATATAAGTCATCCATTGGACAACCAAAAATGTTGCAAATTTAAAGACTTAGTAAATAAACTTTACTATCACTATGGGGCATTGTAAGAGAGAGAATTGAAGAGCACAGGATTTTCTTGCAGCATTTCATGGTCTCTGAGACTTTGAGTTAAAAAGTTTGTTCATACTGGCCGTACAGATGTGCATGACAAAGATAATGATGAGCCGTGGATTTTTGTAGCTACTAGTTATTTAGTTAGTTGGTTAGATAAGAAAAGTGGTGGCCATATCCTGGTGCCTTGAATTTGACAGGGTTCAAGTAAAGTGTGAGGAGAGGTGCACACGAAGGTGATTATATGCCTTAAATGCCACTCAGTTCGTCTCTTGAGAGTGGTTGATTGCCATGTCACAAACTTTTCCTCCTTCTCATTTAATCGCCAGAGTGGGAGATATAGACATGCACATACTACATATTGGGTATACGGGTAGTACAGGGAGCAGTGAGTGAGCATATAGTTAGAGGGAATTAGCGGGAGACAGTGGAATTGGTGAAAACAAATGAGAGAAACGGAGACGAGATGACTTTATAGAGAAGTCTAACAGAAAATTACACATTTTATATTTACCCAAAAGTTATAATTAGAAATGAAGCTAATTTTTCATCTTTTTGTTTTTCAAAAAGATCAGTCTACTCCTCTCTCTCTCTCTCCTTCATTTTAATTAATGCTAAAAGACAAATGCCAGGTGAATTCTTAAGACTTTTGCCCTCACCCTCAAAGTTATTCCTATGCAATAGATGAATTTAATGGGAGTTTTGTACAGAAGGATTTGTCACTTTTGTTCTGACACTTAAGAGGCATAAGTTCTTCTAACAAATCCAACTATTTTCATTGTTCAATGGAAAAATGGGAAAGTGAGAGAGAATTTTGCTGTGTAAAGTTCTTGTGTAGATTCCTTTCCTCTTGTCATAAATGTATTCCTTTGGCCTGCCTGCTCTGCACTGAATTCACGTACCACTCAAACTATTGCCGTAAGAAGCAACTGACAGAAACACTTTGTCTTTTAATATGCATTTTAACTACCTTATCCTTGTTAGTTCTGGGAATCTATTCAAACTGTAATCTGTCTTGACTTTGGCTCCACGATTCAAAAATGTTGCCTGCAATTCTTTTCTTCTATTTAATCTAAAGTTACAGTCGGATATCCCTCATATTAGCTAGAGGGTGTTAGTGAACATTTAAATCCTTTGTATCTAGAATTTAGTTTGACCAAAACATCAGAATTTTTCAAAGAAAGCTAAGGAGTTTGCTCAATTTTTGATTTTTTTCTATTTGTTACAGGCTGTGAGGTTTTGCTATAGTAGCCCATACTTTCTATAATGGTAGTAGTTTACTGTGCTCCTGTATCCATTTCTCAATCCATGTTTTTCCCAAAGTGTCGACTTTGAGAAGTTTAGACAACTTTAGGAATGCAGGCATACATTTTAATGTGAAAAATGGAATCCATACACATTCAGTAGGTACAACTTTTAGTTTCTCGTTCCATAGTATTGGTTCTAGGATAGAAAGGTTCTTGAATATATATACAGTCGCTGAAATGGACACACACACACAATTCAATGTTTGCTTTCTTTTTCGTATTCAATGCCCCTCTATTTGAGAAAAAAAGTTTTCCCATAGATTTCTTTTCTTTTTTATTTTACTTTCTCTGAGGAATCACTTGATTCATGATGCGACGTGCACAATAGCTCATTTGTCTGTTGCTATTAGAGGGACCAGAGATTCATACCTTTTTACATGGAGCCCACGTAAATTGACTTAAGACGGAGATGAAAAAGTTTTAGGCTCATAAAATACACGGTGTTTCTATTATAATGTGTACATACACAACTACTTCGCCCTTTGTGTACGATCGTCTTTATTGAAAAACCCTATGGGCTGCACTTTTTAATAAGCCAATCGCTGTCCTTGTTTGTCACAATCACGATGTAAATCTAGGATCTAAAAACTATACTTTCCCTTTATAGTGCCTCACTGTCAGTTCAATCGTAAAATAATTCACCAACTCTCTTTTTACAAACAAGCTATTCTATAGAAAATGTGGTCAAAGTATCTATCTTACTCGCTCGGTAGACATGAAAAGAAAAGCAATGTTTTTATATTTACTAAAATAGCTTACTATATCAAATATGGAAGATATCTACTGGATTGCAATTTGCAATGTAATTAAAATGTAAACTAATACTCAATTTAGCAAATGAAAAGCTCGGCAACTTACTTCAGAATGCTTATTTCGTATTCTATTGAGCTCATATGAACTAACTACAGCTGTGAATAGAAAATACGGATATTTCAACTCTCTTTGTTTGGTCAGGAAGAAATGCATATTTTTATTTTATTATTAACTACCCAATAGACTTTATCGAAACTCACTCAATTCTAGTGCACAATTGTGTGTGAGTGACTGACTGACAAACTGGGAACTAAACTAACTAACTGGGGCCCATATATATACTTGGTCTACGTAAAGAGTGCTTTATGCATACAGCTACAGCATGAGACTGTAAAGTAGGAAACCATGGAAGCTATAGCAAGCCTCACTCTATCTATTATGTATGGCATGGGAACTGGAAAACATTTTGAAATTTGTAACCAATTTACTTTGTTTATGCAACGGTACAGAGAGAATGATGTCCTCCGCTGTTCCTAGCATATACCAGGCTTTCAATTGAATTTGGGACGTAGGGCTTGTTTAGATTCCTGCATGGCTGTTTAGTTTAGCCCAACAAAGAAAACAGCCATGTGTTTATTCTGCTTGAAATAGCAGTGTGTGTACCACTACTATTGCAGCTACCCTCCCGTATACTACACACACATAGAGACATAGAGCATGTGTATGGGAGCAAATGGATAGATGATGCGAAACACATGAGGCTTTCTCCCAATCTTGGGTATCTTCATAGGAACCATACAGTCAGTCAGTCTTCTCTTTTGTTTGGCATGAGTAAACAAACGGTGCAATATACAATGACTCCCCATTATTATTATGACTTTATACTATATGAATCTAGAAATAGTTAGGTAAGCCTTAGTTAGTCAGCCAGTGAGCCAACTATAGTTAGTTAGTTAGTCCGTAAGTTAGTACCTCACGCAGTTGGAAACTATGGATAGTACGCAAGTAGAACTGTATGGTTTGTCATCAACTTATTATTTTTTCTATCTTCCAGCCTGTTTTCCATATAAATTCTCTGCCCGTTTGAATAGGGATGGAAACATAATTTCTTCCATCGCTCCCAGTTAGTAGTTCAAAGTGTCCCATGTCTCCGTTAAACCAACAACTAGTGCACAAATAGAGTATTGTAGACAAGGAGCTTTCAAAGAATTTGACCACTTCACCTCCACGGCTCTCCCTTTTTTGTTATTGTTTTCCTCCTTGTCCCCAAAACTAACTGGAATGGGCTCGAGATGTGGGTTCCTTCCCTTCGTTTTTTTTATTTGTTTACTCAAGAAGACGAGCTGGCCTGCTGGAAGGAAAACAGAATAGGTGGTTAGTTAGTTCTTTTCGCCTATAGGGATGAGGACAGCGTTATGAAATGGTTCCCTTTTTGTCCGTCCATTTGGTGAATAAGCAAATAAGACGACGGACTATACTACTCTGCGAACCACTCTAATGCATGCATATGTTGTTATTGTGGTTCCCAGATATGGGACTCTCGGCTGACATTGTGTTGTTTGGCTTTCCATCTTCATAGCACAACGATATAACTCGGTTCATCCATGCTATAGTATTACCTAATGTATGTGATATATTCATGTATGGAAAAACATGACGCTCATATAGAATCTTGGTAGCTGGTTAGTTATAGTCAACCCTTGGTTCATTGTAGTTCATTTGTTTATGCAATGCTCCACTGGAACATCTCATCTTGTTTATTCTTACTTGAGGGATTTAAATGGTGAAGACAAAGCTGAATATGAAAAGATGTGGCTGCTTATACCCAATGCATAGGAAAGAGGGAATCAACATGAACACTAGGCATTAGTTAGTACAAGTTAGCATTAGTATTATTGTTTGCTATCACCCTGCTGATATTACTCGTTGATTTGGCTGCATTCTGTGTGCTTTGCCATATAAACAAATATTCAGATAGTGAGTGAGATTGGGAAAAATTGTTAGCATTATGCATGTTGCCAAGCCAGCTGTTTGTTAAAGAAATAGGGGAAATGATCGATACACAACAGGCTACAGGATATTGCTCTTTACGATGGGATGCGACTTCCCCATCATCATCATCATCGGCTATATGTACATGTTGTGTGTAATGTGTATGCCTCCATATGCTTGTTTAGATTACTCAGGCATCCATCTACAGAATAAACAGAGACATAATTGCACTCTCCAGAACTGTGTAAAATTCATAGACACATTCGTGTGGACTACTCTGTAAGTGCCATGGTGCGGGCAAGGGTGAAAGCTTTCAAGCTACACAATTGCATTCCATCGGCTCTGGTTGTACATATTTGTGTGTAGTTTCTTTCCTTTTGGAACAATCTAACTAACTGACTAACTAGGGAGCAAACCGAGATTTTTTTTATTCCAGTCATTTGTAAATAGGCTGTGGGTTGTTTTGTATTAAGATGGGAAAAGTTCGTCTTGAATGTTTGTTGGGATTTATTTATGAAGGACTTGATTGCCAGAATTATCATGGTACATAAAATGGCATTGGTTGGAATGCATATTTGAGATATGAGAAAACGTCGGCACTAATCAGTAAAATAAAGTAAATCGGTGAACGAAAGGGGTGAGCTATGTATGATGATTCATGCCTCTAGTGGAGAATAATAATGGGGAAGGTTGAAAGTGAAACAATAGGGACTAGTACCGTTAACGGTCATAAAAAATGGTGATGATAATAATAATAATAACAATGCTATACGGAAGGATATAAAATGAGTACAGGGGAGACTGGCTGGAGCTTTGTGTGGTGCATGGGGCGAAAAGTGACTGTGGGTAGGAAGAGAAGATTGCATGAATTGATGAATAATTTTTTGTCGCTCCCACATCGTTTTCGATAAAACCAAGAGTTTTTGAGCTTTCAGTTGTTCTAATGACCTGTCGTGGGTCGAGATGCAAAATATTACCGTCATTAACGCAAAGAAGTTTCAAAGAAAAATGACGAAGTCAACAAAAACTGCTCTCTTATACTTTTACTTACTTTCTTGTGTTCAGTTCAGCTAGTTCACCATACTACAGTTCTCACACTCTCCTACATGGTTTCTTTGGCTCTTACTCCCATAATGCTATACATGCTAAAAGTACAAAATGAAGTTAGTAACCCAACTGACGAAAACTCACCATTGTATTCATATGCATATACTATATACTAGTCAGTTACTTTTAGTTAGTTAGTTGGTAAGTTACAAGTACTAACTAGCGAGTGTAGTAAGAGCAAGGAATCCTCTGTTTTATATTCGTGGAGGACTCCTGCTCCTATTTCTTTTCTCCCAGAACCCTATAATATAATGTATACATGAGGGAACATGGTTGTGCACCAACACCCAGACTAGTTCTTTTTCTTCTCTCTCTCTGCTCCATAATTAAAATGAGGCCGATAAAAATGCATGCATTGCACCTTACTTTATGCGACTACCCAATAATTATAGGGAATTAATATGCGAAACGCCAACTCTTCTCTTTTCTCTCTCCGCTTCTCCTTCTTTTCTTTTTCCTTATGATCATTCTTCTCATTTAACAGAACGTCACGCTCCCATGACATGGAGTTGGAAGGAACGCACTTTTCCCTTCCACAGAACATGCCTATACATCTCAAATGACTTGTTTTCCTCTACCCACAAAGTTTCCAATCTACGTACCATATAGTAAAAACTGAATTCCCTTGTTGCCTGTTTCTTTTACGATTAAAAAAGATACTTTTTTTGGGTTCCTCTTCCACTAACGAAGTAACGAACCAGTGGTGTGCACTAAACACTTATTTAGGCACTTTTATTGCACTGGCTGGGCTTTAAACTCATTTTCATCATCATCTATTTCATTCTGAGTGAGCCCTCTTTCTTTGCTCCCTTATTTACGACTTTTGCTGGTTGAACTGGCGTCCACATTTTTCGTTAGTTTCAATCCCTGTGATTGTGATTATAATTATTGTTGTCCCCAAGCCGAGATATGCTTTGTTATTGCGTGGAAATGCTAATTTTTTCAAAACAGGAGAGATTGATGGCATGAACTGACTGAATGAGGAAAAAATAAAAGTCAGCAAATGGAAAATGACGTGACATAATTTTCTAGTTGTCGGCTTATTTTTTTCTTTCTTTTTTCTTTACTTACCATTGCTGCGTATAAGAAACTAACTCAGCAAACTCACTAACTAACTAACCAAGTCTAGAAAGAAAAAACTTTGGGCCGCAAGAATTTATTATTCTGTAGAAATTGTCATCCCATGAATTTGGATTTTGTATTAGCGTAGACACACACAAAATTTCGAGCCCAAGTAGACCCAGAAGTTTAATTTTTCACACTATGCTTTTGCTAAGGCAGATTCCAGTCACAGTATTTTGCATGAGTGATCATGCCTGATGAATTTCTGTTATGTCAAACTGAATAACAAAAAGTTTTTCTACCTTTTAAACATGCGTTATATTGTTTTCCGTTGTGAAACGAAGCGTCTTTATTATTATCTATAGCTGGATCTTTAGCCATCCTTTACTTTTGACTCGGACTACAATTTTTTTGTACCTAAATCTAATGTGTAATGCTAGCGATTCCCTCATGTGTATGACGGGCCTAAAAAAGGACCTTGAGACTTTCTCTTGACAAAGCTGTCAAATAAATCATTGCAACTGACTAAAGCATAAAAAATAACTTTTAAAAAATCCAAAAAGGAAGGTATGCTTGCAAGTTGATAATTAGTGTTATTAGTTAGAAGACGTAAATTGTGTGAATAAACTGAAGCACTGCCTTCAACTTATATGATTATACTTACTACTTATATAGAGTTAGTTAGTTGGCAAGACAGTGCATTGATTGGGTGATTAAATCAGCTCTACGCACGCATCCATAGATTGATGATTTGATTTCTGATGCGAACTAAAAAGCATGCATACATTTGTCCATTATTTGTTTCACACTTTTTACATGGGGAAAGAAAGTTTGCTCGTGCACGGAAAATACAACTGTGCACACTCCTAGTTATTATATATAAGTGAAAAGAATGAGAAAAGAACACATTGCTAAAAGTATTTAGCATTCAAGTCGAATCGACGGAGCTACTCAATCAGGGAGAGGGTAAAAAAGTGATGTACGAATAGTATAAGGTTTATGCTGGTGTCATCGCAATCCAAATCAAGGTTGATTTTTCGCATTAGCATGGGTCCCACATCCAACTTTTTTTATGATTCTCCCTTTTTTCAATAGTGCTGTGTTTAAGGAACACTTGGTCTATTATATTTCCTTTTGAAATTAAGGAGCGATAAGTGAAAGTATATGTAACTGCCAGTATGCATAAGATATATGCTCACCATACAGAGTCAGTTTGAATCTACTTTATAGATATGTGTGTATGCATTGAAAAGTGAGTAACTAACTACCTGTGTATGCACACAGTGAGGAAAAAAAAGTGAGTGAGTGAGTAAGTAATTCACGGAAAGAAAAGTTTTTCTTGAATTCCAAATAGAAAACTCGTAATAGAATGAACAACTAAGAAAGAAGGAAAAATATTCCCCGAAAAGGTATTTACATTGGGTGAAAGTTGATTGCCACACTGTAGCCACGGAAACCTGCATATTTTTTCGTGAGAGTGCAAAGAAGTGTAAAAGCAATTAAGTAAGGCATTGTTTACTCACTCAAAGTGGAGAAAGCTACATTCCATGCTCAACACGAATGACATGCATGGGGTCGTATTCATGTGCTAAATTTTCTATTCCTTTTTTTTTTTCATACCCTTTTTTCTACTCATACATTATACATACATGTCACGTTGCATTTCGATTTGACTCCTATACATCTATACTCTCCTATCTATTCAAATCAATATATATACAATATTACTACTGCATGAACTCTATGAATTCAATGAAATACTAAATAATGAAGAAATGGATAAATCCTTCATCATCATCTAATATCTTATATGAGTATGAAAAAATTTAAAATTTGTTTCTTTCACAATTTTTTAAACCCTTGGATTATCAATTTAGACCTACCTATACAAATAGAGTGATAATACTCCAGGATTGTATTTTGCAACCATCGTGTCTCACAAGATAATATAATAGAAATAAGATATAATCATAACAATGCATCGTAGCAACAAGCTAGTAAAATTTTCTCCTGATGGCTCCTAACACTTGGCAATTAGATAGATTGAAAGCATCCACCATCACACTACAATTGTTTGCTGAAAAATGATACTCACAGGAGCACCAGATGAGTCTACTGTGGTTTTTCCCATCCATGTATATACTGTCTACCTAACCTTATTCTTATACCTTGCTATAGTTTGTGGTTCATGCAAATACAAGTAGTACCGTCATCTACTTGGTGAGCAACTAAACTGACTGCTTGAGCAAATTAGTTAGCTAGTTAGTGTGAGCCAGTTAGTTAGTTAGCAAGTTAGTTAGTGCTTCACCATCGTCACTGACTACTGACTGACTGACTGACTCACTCACTAACTACTACTGCTATGTATACAGTGAGCCGTCCCACTCCCGTCTAACTAACTAACTAACTAATAGGTAGACTAGTATCTCACCCAACTAGTTTATTAACAATACAGATGATAATTATTATTATAGGGAGCGGAGTCGCACCATAACCATGTGCCAAGCGGAGCAAGCAATTAATTAGTAAAAGAGAAAGCAAACGAATTGAGTAGAACATCATGTTCTTCTTCGTTTGTTAACAAATATGCACTGTATGTCCGTCCTCTCCTTTAGTTAGTTGGTTGGTTGGTTAGTTAGTTAGTTAGTTAGTTTGCTCGACAAGATGGCAAGCTCCCAATGATAAACACACCTAATCATTTGATATAACAATAATAGTCAACTGTGAGTTTTTACCTCAGTCAGTTAGTTAGTTAGTTAGATCAAGGTGTTGGTTTCTACTGCCTGCTCACTCACTAACTACCCAGCTCTATATGTGTGCTCTGTTGATTCAGTAAATGAGTCTGGTCACATTCACATGGTTGTGTACTTTCCAAATTGTATTAGCTGTTATCATCTTCATCATCATTTGCTCAGGTATACGTTCAAGAGTTGTATAATGCTACCAGTGTACATTTCCAAACGAGCTGTGTCTACTAACTAAGCTGTACGGTACAACGTACACGAGCCAAGACCAAGTCATATAGTAGTAGTGGCCTTCCGTATGGCAATAAAGAATCCATAAATGAAATTAGTCATTGTGTGCCTGCTGTTTACTATGCCTATGTGTGTTTGTGCAATATTTGGAGTGGCATGAAAAACTAACTAACTAACTACTGGGCAAACAAGTTAACTACTTGATTACCTGTTTGTCACTACTAGTGAAGTAATTGGCAGGCGGGAGTACAGAAAGCGGTATGTGTATCTAATTATAAGGTTTGAAATTCAAAGAGTTTCCTATTCTGCAAAGTGTTGTGAAATATATAAACTTGCATGCAATCATCACGCGGGCCACGGGGTGAACGCATGTACACAGCTAGCCAGGAGATAGCTCCTCTCTGTGTGTGTAGTTTGTGGGTAGCCTTGACTCAAGCAAATGGTAAACAACAACAGTGGGGAAACGGGGTAAACAGAGAAAAGGAGAAAGTTTCCCCAAGCCACAGTCTCCGATGCGCGGAAAAACAACATGGCCCACATATATGCATGTCTGTACATGTCTTTTCTTTTTTAAGAAACATCCCGAGTTGTCTTCATTCATCAGGATTTTTCTTATCTCCAGTGTCAAGCTGGGAGTTGGAAAATGAGAGGACCACAGAAGGAAGTGAAAGTGGTTCTCCACTAAGCTTGATAATTTGGTCGTTAGGATTTGGACGGGCGTTGTTGTGTAAAAATGAATGCGTCCAATTGTGTGTGTGTTGGGTATACAAAAGAGTGGTCCGCCTTTTCCTTGTGTGATAGCCCACCTATTCTTTCGCCTTGTATTGTACACTGTGTGTGAGTGAGTTAGTAAGTTAGTTAGTCAACGCACTGTGTACAGGTTCAAGTGGTCCATGGAGAGAACAGCTTGTCGAGATAAACTCAACGTGTTTAGATTAATGAAGGATGTGAGCTCTATAGTGAGAGTGTGAGTACGTAGCATGCATAGTGGGCGAACAATGCCCCTACCATCGCACCCTGGTCTAGGCGGACATTCGATTGATAGCACGAGTAATAGTTAGTTAGTTCGTTGGCTCCACTGAACTAGACGTAAATAAAGATATGGCTACTCAAGTATGTGGTCCTCACTATTCGTGGAATTAATCAAACGTGGCTTTTGTTCCGCTCAAGAGTCACCATTCTTTTTTTGAGCTTTATTTATTACTGGAGCAATGAGTTTATAACATAATAGGATACAGTTGCTTTCAAAATTTTTTGAATTAGAAATTTAAATGACTAAAACGTAGTTTGGGATTGAAAAAAGTAAAGTCAATATTTTGCATTTATTATAATGATCTATTGGTGTAGCATGTAGCAGCACTAGTATAGTTTTATTAAAAGTGGGATGAATTTATTAATTCACCCATGCTTTACGTACTATACTATTTCACAATTTATAGGAGGAAAATGAGGCTTATTAGCTCAAAAACTAACTAGCCATGTATTTATATGGCAAGTATTGTGTGGGCATTCTGTTCCAATAGTCTTGCACTTGATTTGATGGCACTCTTATGAGGTGGTAATGGACAACTTAAGAGGTGTAATAGACATCCCATGAAAACAATGCGCCCTGTGTATGTAGTTGCCCATGAAAGTTGTGTGTACCAGAACCACTTCATTACTCGCTTTTATCGAGCAATTCAACCATAACCATTCAACTTGGCGCATTATGACTATTATCTGTCATGCCTTGTTGTTCTCTACACAGGGCTCCCAATTAACGACCTGAAAAGATTGCTTTTACACATACACACACTTTATGTAATACGGTGTTAGTTAGTTATAGTTAATGCGATACTATCTTCTTTTGTTAGCTGGTTAGTTAGTTAGGGTTACAACCTGACATCACGCTTATGCTGTATACAAAATATTTTTACCAGTTGGTGCCACCCGGTACTAACTTACTTACTCACTTATATGAACGCAGAATTATGTGAGGCAAGCAAGTATTTGACCACCAAATTGATTAGCTCCCACTCCCAGGGTTCATGTAAATTAAATGTGGCTGACAGAGAGCTTGGCATGTATACTTAGTTTGTTGATGGACGGGAGCAACTCAAATCAGTTCATTGTAGTCCACAGGGTGGAACAAAATAAAAAACGTACTCACTAATGTCTTCTCCATTTGATAGTTAGTTGTACCCAAGGAAAGAGACTTGAACTTGTGTACCAACCAGAATAATAATAATCTAGGGCCAGTTTGTGCACTAACTAACTACTCAAACAGAGCTACAGGAAATTGCTCCCACTTTCTTAAGTGTAATCATTGTTTTAATGACAGAGTCTTTATCTAGATGAGTGCTGAAGGGTACAACTGGGACATGAGCTTGTATGCTGTACGTTTTAATTCGATGAGAACTCCTCTTTGGTGTCCAATAAAATAATTTACACTATACTACTAGTATAATACTTTTTTACAAGCGTCATTTGTTTCCCCTGCTTGCTCAATAAGTTTGCAAGAAAGCAAAGCCTGTCCCGTGAAATTAAATTTTCTTGAACAAACTGACGGACCTGACATGATATTCATCACTTTAGGCAGGGGTAAGAAAGTTACACTTTGTTTTTTATTCCTTTTGAACAGTGGCCTGCAGTAGGGGCCGAGAAAAGTTTGTTTCGTTACAATTTATTGAATGTGTCCAGTGCAGGAGGAGCTGTAAATAGGGATGAGAGTTGACTACAAATACTATAGTAGTGTATATCACCAATATTGGTGGACAATGTGACATTGTAAAGTGAAGTCAATATGAGAGAAAGAAAGAAAAGGGACAATGTTTCTTGCAACTACAGTAGTATAGTAGCATCTTAACTGCTGATTCTGCACAGTGTGAGCCAAATGGCCAGCATCTAATGGCCTAAAAGTGTCGATCCTCCCTTTGGATGCCAGCAAAAGATTGTTTTGCCCAGAGAGTTCCAGTAGCAGTTTTTTTTATACAAAGCTCAACATTAAAAAGGGCTGGGAAGCAATAACAGTATGCACTATATAGATGCATCAAGAGTTGATACCATATTATTCCATTTCTTTTACACTCTGTAACTTTAGCTTTTGTAGAAAAACATAGGCCACGCACTATTAAACTACCACTGTGTACGTTTACATCCTAACTACTACATACTGTACAGTTACAATTGAGAATGTCAGCATGCATATATATTGACATGTGACGCATCCAAAGCAATTTTTTCCTTCAATGGGTATCACAGCCGGTGTCCCTAAAAAATCCCATATTCATGATGATATGATTCCATTGGTTATTTTGGAAAGAAAAAAAAACTAGTGGACGACAAGGAACGACGACCCATGCTAATTCTCTTATCTGTAGGTTGTGTGTGTCCCCGTAATATTATATTATTGCTTTCCCCCATCGGTTGGCTATCTCTGTATAGACAGCTTTCCAAAGGTGGACTCGACTAACAAATATGCTTATACCAACTGTACAAGAGTATTAGTTTTTTCATAAGTAGTTCAGCCATTTTCAAAATGGCTCATAACTTTGCATCCTGTGTCCAGCATGAACAGACAGTTGCCACATTAAGACCAACTCGGCTTTTCATATTAGTTCCTCTCTGTTATTACATTCTCCCTGGTGCAATATGATCCCACCATTTTGTTCTTCATCTTTTCCCTTTGGCTGACTTGCTCACACATACTCACACTTATCAATAATGAGTTTGGCATAAAAGAAAGTGTAATGACACCAGTTTGCGTTCCACGCACACCTCACCCTTCTTTGCAATGTATGCAGAAACGATATTTGGTGAAAACAAAATGACCCCGTCACATTTCCCATAGTTTTCTCCCATTGATCATTATTGAAAACCATTAGGCTTTTCACACAGTACACACAGTGGGGCTATATGAAGTAAAAGCAATTGCTCTGTATGTACATAGTATAGCAGCACATACGACTGAAAAATTTGTAATATCTAAAGTACAGGATCGTTGTCCCACTCTGTCGTATTTCATGATGAGCTCTAGGTAACTTTTGTGACCGTGGATATTGTGCTATAGAAGGTGTTTAGCACCCTAGCATCTTTTTTTTTGGTGTGACGGGTGATTTTGTTCACTTAAACTGTGGAAAAAAGGGGACGGCCGTTACCCTATCTGGTCTTACTCCATAAATCTTCCGTCAATGTCCGTAAAGATAGCACCTTGGCCAAATGGGGGACAACACGTTTGGATTATGCAGGCAGACAGACAGACAAAAGAAAAGTACGGGCCACTAGGAAAGCTAGAAAGTAAAATATTTTCATAGGTTGAAAAAAACATTGGATTCTTGAAAGTGAGTGAGTTTACTGCTGGGCTTGTTATAGCCCAAGACTTTTGTATTTATATGTATGCGATTTCCCAAAGTAGATTATTACTTCTTTTCACTGGGTGACTTTGTGTTGAAAGAAAAATAGCAGATGGATATCAATGAAATTGCTTTTATTTCACAAGCTTTGTGAGTTTTCATTCCTTATTTGTGTTTTTTTCTTAGCTTGGTGAGGTTGCTGAAAAAAGTTACCACTACTATACAGATGGAGTCTAGTCATTGAGTGAAAACATTGTTATCCTGAACCCGTCCTTAAATGATTACAGCTATGCGTATTTACCAAGTGGATAAAACAAGTATCCCTCTTTCCCTTCAATATTTCTTGTTGGGCGTTCAAGATGGTCATCTAGATTCCTGGACTGTCCATCGCCCTTTTCTCTATTTGCTGTGCCAACAAGCACAATGTATCACATCATTTATTGTCACATTATGTATACAGTGGTGCAGATGACCTTTCCTATCTGTCCATGTTTACACTTGGATGACCTTTTCCCCTCATTTCCATTCCCTTGTTGAGAACACGCTTTGAATATTCGGCAGTTAGTCACAATTTTGCAGCTCATACTCTCACTCAGTCAGGAAAACTATGTAGGATGTGGACGACCAAAGTGACTTACTTTTGCCCATTTTTCACCCATGAAACTAACTTTGTGTAGTAGATAGTCTCCAGCTCTAGTTAATGGTACTAACTAAACTAGCTAAAACTAACTAAAGAGTATTAGTTTTTGCTAGTATCCATTGCCGCTTACTTACTACGGCTGTATGTAATATGAATATGTGATTCTGTGTGTGTGTTGTATTCTTAGTATATTAGTTAGTTGTGTAATGTGTAGGAAAAGTCTGTAAGTAAGTATATATTTAAGAGCGATGAGATAAGGTTTGGAAAAAGAGTTGTCTTCTCAAAGAACGAGAGAAAGAGTGCGATAGGAGCTGCTCAAGTCTCCCATTCTAATTAGTTGAGGCTTGAGGCTGAGCAGGGAAAAGGATGCAGTCAGTAGCAAGTTCTGTACAGATAGATAGATGCGCCAGATACGGGAGCAAACAGCATACGACATCATTTAAAGACGCAGTAGTACAATTTGTTGTTCTGTGAAACCCCGTGAGCAGGGGAAACCGAGAAGACAGTGGAGAAAGAAAATGCATTGCATATAGAGGGTTGTTTTCTTTGGTGTTTGTACTAAAACTATATGCATAGTTAGTTAGTAGGTAAGTCAGAAGGGAGGGTGGCCGTGTTGTAATTCCAAATGAAAAGGGATGAGGAAAAAGAGGTTAAAGAAGAATAAATGGGTGCATCACATTTCCCTGATTATTGAGTCTTTTTAACATGCATAAATGAGCTTCATGTAACTTTTATTTGAATTACACTCTCGGGATCGTTTCTCGTTCCCTTTTTCCTCCTCTTATCTTGCCTGGAAAATCTCCTTGCAGCACTTTTCTCCTTTTGGACGCAGGAATGAAATTTAAGTTTTGATAAGCACTTCTTTTCTAACCAATTTGCAATCCAAGCCTCGTGCTTAAGTAAGTGGCATGGTATGAGTGAATTTCCCTGGCATATGTCATGTTACGATGATGTGTAGTAGCATCGCTGTTTTTAACCTCTAGTCCACCGTAGGGTTAGTAGGAACCACAGTGTTACGATTTAACATACTCAATACAATGAGTCTTGAACTCGCAACTTTGTTCATTCATTCATTCTAGCTAACCATCTAACTAACTATACAGATACACGATGTATATAAAACGGGGTCCACTGGTTAGTAACTAGTTTGAATCTACTCTGTTAAAGACTCGTCTAATGATTATGATTATGACGAGCTTGGGCTTTTTATTACAATGGGACACACTCGTTGTCAACTCATTGACCATCAGGTTAAACTTTAGAGCTCACTTCTTTCCATATTAGCAGTACTGGTGGGAGTTGGGATTCTTCCTTTTCATTTGCTCATCAGGAGCCATTATTTCTGCACAGATTAATCCTCAAGTAGTTAAGATGAGCTTTTATGATTATTATTGAAATCTTGAGTTTTCTTTGTCTTGCTCTAGTGAGGCACTGATGGTTAGTAATTAAGTACACCGGTTATGGCATGCTTGATGATCCATAGGATGGATATTAAATTGTTAATGCTAATGCCCGATATGTTTTACACAAGCTGAAATCACCATAGTTTGCATTCAGTTAGTTAGCAAGTGAGTGGGTAAGTAAGTTTGAGCTAGAATCTAAAGGATTTCCCCATTTTTCAAGTGCTTAAAACAAAAGGCTATATTTAGAGTGATAGTAGCTTTTGTGTATTTGTACAAAGTGAGACTTGAGATGAAAGCATTACATCGTGGGCAAGAAAAATCTTTGAGCCCCTAAGGTGGTAATTAGACACGGTCGGGTGAACTTGTTCCTACTTTATTTTTCACACTGGGCTCTTTTTTCTTCCTTCACTTTCGTTCTGCTACGTCTGTATTATTTACACTTAAGTGCAGGAGAAAAAGATATTACTTCCCGCCTACTTGCTTTCCTCAACAACAGAGCCGAGTGGCAGGAAATTTTGGTGGTTTTGTCGTCATGACCTAAAATGGGGAAAGTCACAATCCTTGACAATAATAACTCACTCTTTCCCATAGAACAGAACAAAAGGCTATCCTATCGGCACGATAATCAGTCCCATAAATTAAGATGTTATTATTTTCGTTGAAAGACTCCGATTCCTATTATCTTTTGTTGCGTTCCGTCTATCAGTGAGTTTCCACCTAATTTCATCATCTTAGCTCGGTAATCACAAATCAAGCGGTATTGACATTCAGTTAGTTTGAGTATTCCTTCTGACTACAGTTGAACCCAATAAGTTGTCATCCGTTGATTGCAAATGCATAGTCAAATGCAATTGCCCATTTGATTTGTGTGGGTATCAGAGGGAAATCCATTTTACCAAGTGGATTTGACTTGGTCCACAGTTTGGGCCACTCAATAAGGGGTGATGATAAAGTGTGCAACTTAAACTGCACAGATAAATACGCTGCAGAGTTATACAAGAGATCGAAAGAGATAAAGTCGGCTCAAACAAAAAGCAACTATGGGAAGAAAAGGCCGAGTGAGTGAATTGCACTGGCCAGTGAGTAAAGTAATACACACAGAGAGGACATGATGATTGAGTTGCAAGTTGCGATCCAAGATGTGTATTACTTGGTAGGGAAAAATGAAAGTGAGTAGAGTCATAACTCTGGCCACTTTTTCAGGGGAAATGTATTATGTGTGTCCTTTGTCTTAGTTTCGATATTTATGTACATATTCGTTTCGATGTGTGTGTATGTGCATGTATATATATATATGTGGATTGGATTTGAGCTGGGGAAATGTCCATCCCTTTACAACTACTGGTGTGAGTGTAAAAGTTTTTCACTAGTGACTGCCACGGGAATATTTACTAGTGGTATAGTAGCAGAGTTTTTTCATTTGAGTTATTGCTCCAAATGGTTTTGAAAGGGGACATTTGGATGGCGGGAAGAAAAATATAAAAAAAGAACAATTGTCTCAGTATATAGATCTAAATTGAAAAAAAAACTTATTGGTCTTGTTGGGGCCAAGTTGTGAGATAGGAAAACATTTGGAGCAGAGATGAAAGTGCAGTTGCTTTTGCCCAGAGATAGCCCTCTCTATACTTGACAGACTTTCTAAATGGTCCCATTTCATCCCTATTTGATCGCAACTCATCTCCTTTGGCTCCCATGAACACAATTGCACTCCATGTGTTTCTAACTCCCATATGACGATTCACCTGCACAAGTCTGTATTGAATATTGACTAGAGTTGATGAAAAAAATTCTTCATCCCATTCATTGTTTTTGCATTCGATAGCCTTTATATTACGCTTTCAGGTGTAATATTTCACATGCGTGCCTGTAATCTGTAGATTCACACAGGAACGAACGTAAATAGATTGTGTAGCAATATTTTTATTGGCCCATTACACCAAGTAGTGATTCATCTACGGAAAACATTTGGGAATTTTTTTACACTATAATACTATATTTCTTGTCTGGTCATGTGTACGTACACCTCTGCTTTTTCTTTGCCGCAGACACCTACACTTTACAAAGTGCTGTATTATTAGGTAACTGCTCTATCCTTGAGTGTTGTAATATATTTTCGATCGAGACAGGAACGTATATACAGTGGACAAGGAGAGTGAGCCAGTCGTAAATCAGAACGGATGTTATTGCCATTTAGAGGGAGATGGATACTCTGTGACGACCAAGAATTGCATTCAAGGATTCAATATGCCATCGTGGAAATGGACTTTCCTCTCTCGCTCTCTCCTGTGAAATTCAAGTCATCGACATTAACGAAAATGGAGTGCCAGTACATTACGTTTTGTACGCCTCTTAACCCTCTTATTTTTTTATACAGTTTTAGTAATAGTTTAGTTTACCAATGGACCCCATTAAATGTGATCCACATATAGTAGGCATTGAGAGGAGGCACAGGCAAGTGGAAACAGGGAAAGAATAATATTTTTATGTACAACAAATGTAAGAAATAGATAGTTCCATATCAGATAAGTGAAAATAAGTTCTACCACCACCGCTAATAATCATATTAATGTTCGTTTTTCACTTCGTGTCCAGTTTATTGCCTTTTTTATATGCTACACAACAACGGTGAGTACAATATCCCGTATTTTTTATGAGATCAAATGGGGGAGCTCAAATAATAGGGTCACTTTCACCCTAGTCCCGTACCATAGTACTAGCTATACTACTTGCGTTTGTCCAGGTTGACGCTCTTTTTTGTTGTGCTCTTATATCATTTTGTTCAGCAATACAATTGGGTAAGTTCTATGGAACTGAAGATTTCTTTTCTCCCATATTGTCCCATTTGGTGACAAATAGAACTGATAGTCACCCGTGTAATGACGCATTCTTTTTAAAACTATGTACATCCAAAAATGGCCGGTATCATTTAGCAGCTCAAATGGTGGAACAAAACTTTTATGATTAGTTTAGAAATGATCTGTGACTCGTACTGATTTTTTGTCTCCAGAGACGTTTTGATCTAATGACTAAGCATCTAAATAGAAAGGTCCCAAGTGAGCCATCAGCCCTAAGCCAAAGCGATGTGCAGTACTTGAAAAATTGTAATTTTTCCCCTTCAAACTGTCCGTAGAAAGTCAGTTAGTCAATAAGTTGAAGAAAAATTATGGGGACTAATTTTTGTTACTATACTTACTTTGACTGAATGTTAATATTTAAATGATTGTTTTAGTTATTACTGCATTAGAAAATTACTACAAAAATAGCTGAAAATATTTTTTTGTTTGCCCGTTGCAAAGATTGAAATCACAATGATACGATAATTAATGTCATAGCATACTAACAAATGGGCCCTGAACTCTCACATGTTTATTGATGTGCAAGTGTAATTGGTCTGTAAAACCCTATTGTATACACTTTTGAAGATTCTAAAAGGGTCTCCCATATTTATGGATTGCGTCTCTCACTGTATTCACGGATGAGTAGTTACGACTTTCTTCAGCAGTGGAGGTTGCCAAACTTTTCATTCCCGATGTCATCATGACTGTAGAATTTTTTGGCAATCTTGAGACATGAAATGATACAAACTGTAGCAAGTGTCTCTTTCAAAGGTTGTATCCCTATTTTACGAGAGTGTTGGGAGCCAGCAGCTTTTACAATTGTGGCTTTTATAGTTCATAACTGTGGTTGGCCAAGGTGAGCTAAAAAGCTCTTTTTCAACCTTATTTAATGCATGCACGGCTCACAAGTCACATTCCTTCTACTACAACTACTATCATTATTATAAACTTTGACAAGAAACTTTTTTATTTCATTTACACTAGTTAGTGCTGTAGCGCACCCCAATTTATGCACTTTGGTTTGAATAGAATGCAGTAATTTTATTCCCGAATCATGTACATAATGATGATACACAAGGTAGCTTGTTGGTTGGTTAGCAGCAAAGAATAAAAAACAAGAACTACAAAAAAAGGAGTTATAAAATGAATTTCTAAAAGGGTGAAAGTTGGGGTGCCCTTAGTTAGTTAGTGAGCTCCCAAGTTGGCATGAACACGGAGATAGGATTGTTTAGTGGGTGTCGCAGATGATGGTGATGATGATGAGCCCGCACATTTATTGTGGGTACTGAATGCAGGTCGCGTTTTTATAACAATGTCTCTGGTGCGGTATATAGTTAGAGAGTGCAGACCAAGAGACAATTGCGAGGGCACACGTTCCAGAGGAACGAAAAAAAATGAAAAGACAAGAGCTAAGAATGCGGAGAAAAAAAGGAGCTGCTGTGTGAGAGAAAGTACGGGGGAAATGGGCCATCGTGAGCAAATATTTACTCGGTGTGTGTATGTGTGGTTGGTGCTCTTGCATGAAGTTGTGGAGATGCTGCAATGAATGATAAGACGTTAAAATGCATTACTATGATGTCACATGAAATAAAAGCCATACACAGTGGAGCATTATGTGAAAAATATGGAAATAATATTGCTGCCGGCAAGCAAAACATTCGCCCTGCATATGAAATATGTGATAAGGGATCTTTCCCGTGAAAGGGATGAAACGGAGAAGCGAGTTTTTAAGTTGGTCTTGGTGTGTCCTACTGAATACCAATGGCTTTACACGCACACGTATACAAAAAAAAGAGGGAAAAGACGGGTGCTCTCCTGTACATTTTTTCTCCTCCAGTCAGTGTCTCTACTTTTTCACATTCGAATTAACGATGAAAACAAAAGGGACCGCCCGTCTGCTCACTCACTCACTAACTACTGTATACGTATAGTAACTAACTGCCGTGTAGTCTATGTATGGATGGACCACACTTGCTTTTTACAGCTTGTTACCCTCAGTGACTCGACTCAAGAATTAGACTAAAGCTATCATACATAACCAGTACAGTATAGTACGGGGAAAGTCTCTGCATATCTATTCATTTCACAACAAAAAGAAATCCTGGCCTGTAATAATGTTATGCTAACTATAGTAAATATCAATCCTAAAAAGTTGCAACCACCGTCCGCAGTGCTACTATGTACCAACCAGTTAGTTAGTTAGTAATATTCTCTAAAGTTTTTATCGTTTCATATTCACCTAGTCATTTGTACACACACTAAAAACTATATGGGAACAGTTCTGCACAGTACATGTTGTGTGTGTGAGTAAGTGCTGCCTCTGAAAGAAACTTACGTGGTCTCAAGTCACGATCCCACTAAAAACTAAAAGTATGTACGTATCATGAATGCATACATGCATACTTCCACTTTAAATAGTTTTAGTTGTAATGGCATCACCTCTTTTCCTTCCTCTCTCCTACTATTTACTGTCTGTGTCTCTTGTTTTTCCTGCGTACACATAGACACCAACACACACACACATTCTTTATTCCCGTCTTTTGCATATATGTACACACAAGTGTGTTTCCTTCCTTGTCTTTCTCCGCTCCTTATTATTATTCTCCACTCTGATCTCGTTTCCCTCATTTGGGACCATCTTATGAATGGTCTTGTATGGCTGATGATGCCACCACTGCATATTACCCGGCTACTTACAGGAACCAACTTTGACTTACCCTATCCCTAAGTTGCTATAGTTATAGTTCTTAGTTTCAATTTACCCTTCCTTGTTTACGCTGGTATTTTATTGTGTATATAGTACATTCTGAGTTGCTTTTTTGGCTCACTGCGGCTGTAATAGTAGATGCATACCTTTTAAATGCATGATGGAAAGTAAGTAAGTAAGTAAATAATTAGATTACTGGCCACCATTGCTTATTTAGTTACTTGTGTGTGAGTGATCACTGGCTATGGATCCTTATTCTATGATTTATAATGGTATTCTAAAGGAGATTTTTTTGTAATGCATTGCTTTCCAAATGCTCTCTTGTACTCATCTATCCATTTGGAAGCGATCTACTGCACATTAATGTCATTACCATAAAAACCATGGCTTCATGTAAGTTAAGCTCCAGTTTTTCCCTTTGCATTGCATTCTCATCACTTCTTTCTCTCTTGTGCTTTTTATTTACCAAGAATCACTACGTCTGAATTCACGGGTGACCGGACCTAAGCAACTATTTTGCCTTCCAGACATATCTAGTTTATTCATTGGATTTACTTTTTTCCCTTCTCTACTAGATTTATTACTTTAGTTGGCAGTCAAAAAACTATGCATGAGCATAAACGTACATATTATCTGTAAGGTTGAATTTGATCGCTTCTCCCTACTTCACCTTGTGTTTGTTCCATCAGGATGGGAAAAAGTTGAAAACTTTTTTGATGTTTTTCGTTAGCTCACCCCATTCTTATAATGTGTTTATCCCCCTTATCTGGTCTTTAGTTTTTTTCTATCAGGCTATATATAGTTTTAGGGTTATCAACTTATCATTTCCCACCTTCAATTCACCGTATGAATATAAGCAGCCCTGGAGTCAGTTACGATCATAATATAGAACATTTGCATGTATAGATGGGTCTATGAATGGAGGATAAAGTGCCATAGATCATAGCGTAAAGTGCGTATAGTAAGTACGTGTGGTAAAACACTCATGTCAACTTTGTCTGTCTCAACTCCCAGATTATAAAAAAGGAGGATAAAATGTAAACCAGATTCATGTGTCTACATATGTTTTGTATGCACAGTACAGTAAATATACACAATAATGAATTTTTGCTCAACAGCATTGTGCATTTTACTTTTGCATAGTACATGTCTCTCCGCCCAATCAATCTGTTTATAATTATATAGATAAATATAGACTTGAGTATTCTCAAAAAAACACAAATGCATATGCACAAGATAGACAGCCAAGTAAACTAGCTAACTAACGATAAAAATAGGGTTTCACTTTTACCGTAGACCAGACGGGCTACATGTGTACAACAACTTTCTCCATTATTTATCAGTGCTTAATTGACAGTGAATAATTTAGTAGGGAATGCAGACTATAGTGGAGTAGAACAAAGTGCAGGAATATACTAGAACAAAACAATGTGTTGTTCATAATGCCCATTCACTCACTCGGTGCTACTTGCTTTATGTGTGGGCATCAAAATCATTATCTTTTCACCACTACTTACTTACTAACATCCTCTCCGTATGTGTGTGTACATCTCTGCTACTACACAAGAGTGGATATTAAGTGGAAACCAGCACAATTTGTTTGCATGCTTGTTGTCCATCATGATGGGCCATCCTTCTCCAGTGATTGACTTTTCATTTAAAGCGTGGCTCACGAAACGTCACTCTAAATAATCAGCTTTTATTCACAAATAGTCTGCATATGGTGGGCCGTAATTTCTCAGCCAATGGCTATCTACAAAATTTACCACCAGAATTTTACGTATTGGTTGTTGCAACCGTAATGTATTCTTGTGATGAATTAAAAATGTATTATAAAGGTTATATTTTGCTGTCATTAAACGTTGTGTGAATAACAGGATTGTTATGAACAGGAGCATATTATGGAGATAAGCGCGTTAGTTAATATATCATGATTCATATTATTTGTGCATATCTATTTATTACTGACATGTGAAGCAGTTTTCGCTTGCATATTAATCATAAAGGGGGCCTGCATGAATGTAAGTGCACAGGATGAATATAAAGATGATGGGTATCGAACATTTTGCTTTGGACAAAAATTATCGTCGCATTAAATTCAGCGACATCATTTTCGGACGCATCATAGTCGAAACGCGCAAAATTTGGGAGTTATAATTTTCGGAATGAAATTTCCGTGGAAAGCATCATATTCGGAGAATCTTCATTAGTTTACATAAACGTAAAGAATGAATGACTTTTGTGCTGTTGTGGTTCCACGTGTTTAATTTTATTCAGCTAGTTAGTGGGCGCGCAAAAAAACTCGAAATCTGCAGTATTAATGACTGGTGTAACCATTCGACTAGTACGGAACCTTTTTTGTGCACATAAATATGAAAAAATAGAGAATTAAAGTAAATACTTCCCATTACTAACTCAAGCAAAGACCATGAAAGTTGTTCCATAAATACTCCTGGACTACACATGCACAAATAAATCAGCAATGGTGCATAGGGAGCATGAAATCTAAATGTGCAGCACCTTGGCGCAAATATGGTTGAAAAAGTATATTTCTCTTCAACTGTAATTTGTGGGTTGTGCCCGAATGCCCGAATGTCATTGCTTTGCTAGCATTCAGAAACTAAATGTGCAATGCAATGCAATTTTCAAACATGACTTCAGCCATTAATATTTTTTCCGGTTGCTTTCCAACTTTTTTTGTTTCCTCAGAAAGTAAATAACATTATTGACATATAGGGAAAAGGAGACAACCAACTAATGGGTAATGAAAGGTTAGGTGCGATGATGATAAATGTTGATATTGTGTGCAAGTTACTTGAGGAAATGGCGATTAATTTCCATGCATGGGCCCAGTATTATCCTGTGAGGAAGGCATAATTTGACGCCATAATGCATTCTATAAGAGTAAAGAAAGACAAATGTCACGAGTCCCTGTGGAATCCACATAGAAAGGGCACAATAGCTGATCTAAATGACTGCCCTTTTTTTCTTTTGTGTGCTTGTGTACGTGTATGGCTCACTCCTCGAGCCAAATAAATGATTTTCAAAGGAAATGACAGTAATGACAGGGCGTAAAAACGTTTCAACATTCACAACATACTTTGTTTCACCTCCCACCATTACTTGTGAGTCACAGGCTGAGGGTCGATTGGGATTCGTGGCATTTTTATTTCTGTTTCAGCTGGATTCCCATTTTAATGTTTTTTACCAAAGGATCTAAATGTGATAAAATGGATACTTGAAAAAACATAAAGGATCCAAATCCAAATAACATTTCGACCTTATTCACTTTTTGTCTATTGTATTTTACCAAGTTAAAGAAACTTTCGGTACAGCCTGTCACACCTCTATTGAATTGTCCAAGTGCCCTTTCTTTCCAATAATAAATTGGATTGACCCAAGACGATAAAAAATTTACTATGGACAAAAAAAGGCAAAATTGAAGATTAATTTCGATTTTACAATGATACCTTTGCACCTTGACTACATGGCTTTTTATTTTAAAGTCAACACAACATATATGATTCGAAAAGAGAAAGTATTGTGCACAGCATTAACTATGCTGGATAGTTGAATTCTGCTTGCTTCATTAGAAAGAAAATGTAAAAGCTGATTTGTATAAGAAAAAACAAGTTATACCAAGGGATTTATCAATTTTCTAAGTTATGCATGGTATTGATTTTATTTACTTGCAGACAACATCACTGGTGAAAGCTTTGAAACAGCGACAAAAGGAATTGCAGAACACGTCACCCTTTGAGTTGGCCAAGATGAGAGACCTTTCGTCAAGTGGAAAGGAAGGCAATGGTGCCAATAACAATAATAACAATAATAGCAGTACGAACAACAACAATAACAATAGTCACCATAACAACAACAACAATGGAAGAAATGGTCCGGCCGGCACCCCCTCACCGCCTCTCTTATTGCCCCCTGGAGCCAATGTGCAGTGCCTACCCACATCCCAAGCACAACAGCAGCATCCTCAAGTCAACGGTCCCAACTCCGGAAATCCTCCACTTGTGTTAGGTCCAAACATTCATCAAGTTCAGCAGCTGATACAGCAGCAACTTCTTACCCCTTCTCAACTCCAGTCACTCATGCAGCATCAAAGTCTCTTCTTCCAGCAGCATGTAAGTTCACTTTTAGGTCATAGCAAAAAAATAGAAATCAAACAAATTGCAAATCACATAAAAACATGCATTTAATCAAGGCACTGCATTTCACTGCAAGCATATAAGATTTGCAACATGCACTCCAGCTTTTGCTGCGCAGTGAAATGCAGTTTAGCTTTGCTTGAGTTACATTCCCGGAAATTCCTAATTCTACCTCATGGAGTCTTAATGGGAAGAACCCAGTGGGAGTCCTGTACATTGTAGATTCTACGGTATAGATATGAAGTATTGAAAAGTATTGTTATTCATTGGACGCGCCAAATATCACTAACTTATCTAACTCTACTAAAACGATAAATATGTATCACCGGGGTTTTAGAAACGGATACCATTTCGCAATGTGTTTGCTATTGTATCACACACATGACTTGCAGAAGTACTAGTTAGTTTACTAGCAAAAAAGTAAATATTCAATATTACATATTTGTAATTGAAACTCTCAATTATCTTGATACATTTTAAAAAAAATCTGCCAACGTTTTTGCAGGATTTGAATTAGTTTTAGGATTGAAATCCGGCCGTTCCTAACGTGCCGTGAAAACATATTTCATTTCATTTTCCAAGCGCGCAAAACTATTTATTGATTGTCTTATTCGCCGTTTTTCCATAAATAAACTGCTCCTCTGCTATAATTTGACTGTTAAATGCAATGTTAAATTCCTGCGTCGCTCAGGGTATTAATTGTTGAAGATATGAAATGCAATAGCTAATAGCAGCTCGAGCAAATTAGCAGTGCTAAGGGGGGAACCCTTAAAGTTAAGAATTTCCCTGTGTTAAATTGCATACAACGCCTCGTTTTGCTGATAGGTGACATGGAAGGTTTTGTCAAATAGTGGCTTTATATCCATTCACCCTCAGCAATTCATCAACGTAACTAAAGCAGAAAACTTTCTGTGAGTGAAGTGCATGATTGTCTGAAACAAAAGGTCATAAAACTTTATTTTTTATAAAAAAAGTTTTACATTTAATATTTTTTGCAACCGTTTGCCAAATGGAAAAATCGCATATAAGATGGTTTGATCTGCGTGTCAATCTATGCAGTAGTGTTGGTGGAAAACTTAAAACAGTTTCGCTTTAGTATGTAGAGAAAGATATTTACTTTAACTACCACATACTGAACGATTTGTTTGTATGTACAATATGGACGACGAGTGGCTATTTATGTGAAGTTGCATTCGTGATGTGCTTGTTTACTCCGAATTGTTTAGCTTAATTCCTGTGCATTGCCGATTGGATTTTAGCTTGTATAGAATTAGGAACAGTGCGAGGGATATTGTTATTGTTATTTTGCCCGTTGTTTACATTCTATTGGTTTATGCAATGAAATTGTGTTTTATAACAGCAACATCACCAGTTGGCAGAAATAGGACGTAAACAGCTGGAACAAGCTTTACAAAATCTGCAGGAACAACTACAGGTTGGTTTTTAGATTTTTGAGTTTTGTAGATGTTGTGAGTGTGATTAAAACTGTACTGTATAAAAACATGTTTGTATTGTACACTATACAAAGATTGTGTGTTGTGTGGGATGTTTTGGTTTCCTGGATGTTAGTTAGTTTTGTTTACATTTTAACATCCGCGATGACGACAGCACTATCAGCGACTAAAAATGTTGTTAACTTATTTAGCTGTGATCCACTGAACTGCTAGATTGCAATTTGCAAACTAGACGGGTGGGTATTACGTCACGTAAATCTTTGATTCTGTAATGCGAATGCCTCAAGCAACGGGTTTGTTTGTTTACCTATATTCATTTTGGTCAATATGGTATGTTCAGTTTACACATTAATGTAGTCTACAGACTGTATGTGGTAAAAAATGGATAGGACTGTTGTATGGATTGTATATTTTCTATTCACCATTCACCCACCCTCAGTTTTGAAAACTAATGGCGAGTTGATTTTATTGCAGCTAAACCTTCTTCAGCAATCTCATTTAATTCAAAATGGTGATAAGAAGAAATCATCCGGTGCTTTGCAGCAGTTAGCAGCTCAACAGCATCAATTAATGCAACAATTGCAACTTACCCAACGACAGTATTTGATTCAACAAGGATTGAGTCTACCCTCTATGGTCATGCCAGGTGGAAATGGAGGTAATTCACCCTGCATTGTTTTTTTGTGTTCTTTGTTATTGTTATTGTTGTGGATAGGGGTCAGGCAGACCAATATAGAGATCATCGAACTTGTCTTTTTATATTTGTACCATAGAACTGTCGATATAGATTCATTCTATCTGAGTTTCCATTTCTGTTTCTGGCTGAATGATTTTCATTGTGTGAAGACTTCTGCAATTATAGTGATTAAAATTAAATCTAAAATATACACAAGATCAAGATGGGCAATGATTATACGAGTATAAGGAAAGTGACTACACTAATAGTGGCAAAATGGAGAAGAATTAGCGACAGCATTGAACAAGAAAGTGAGTTGTCTTGGTATGACGGAAATCAAAAGCAGAGGTTAACTTAGTGAGGTAGTTAGTTAGAAAAACCAAAAAATTGAGTGACTTGTGAAGTGTGAAGTTGACGACTTCAGTCAACCCTTGTCGCACCCTACAAGAGACCCAACCGTGTTTGGCAATTAAGTTTAAAATTAGAAACCACGCATGAGGCCCAACTTGTAGTGAGTAAGGATGCCATGTTTGAGAAAGAAACCCTCCGACTGAGAGGCCTCAAATGTCGAAACTTTCACTTTGCACTACTAGATACTTGGCCTATATTAGTTTTGAGGGACAAGCGCTAGAAATTTTACTGATTACCTTTTAATTGTACTTTCTTAATCAACATTTTAGCCTTTGGTATTTACTAATTTCTTTGGCTGTCCAGAATGTTCATTAAAACTTTGATTTCCTTCTGGTCTGACGGTTGCTTCTGTATTGCTAATTGCTGCATCTCGATTGAATTTTTCATTGCATTTCCGAGTTATGTAAGCAATCAATTTTGGTTTTAGTTCCTGAAGACGCCAGCAGTCATTGGAAGGAGGGACAGGAACCGCAGCTTAATTCAACGGTTATAGATGTTCCGCACCAAAATGGCTCCAGTCCGAAACATATTCCCAACGGTATGTTCTCCTCAAATGAGTTTATTGGGATGAAATGCAAAGATTTGTATTTTTGAATTCATCATGGATGTGATTATGGGTCTTCTTATTAGGTTTTCCAATTCGTCGTGCGAGTATGAATGGAATGAGTGGAGAGAGTGATAGAGGAGATTTATCGGAACGGCCAATTAGTCAACCCCAACAACATCCTCTTTATGGACATGGAGTTTGCAAATGGCCCGGATGTGAAGTTGTATGCGAAGATTTCCCAGCTTTCTTAAAGTACAGTCTCATTTTATTATTTTCTGGGTAGACCATTGCTTCAATGTCGGAATCTTTTTATAGACTGAATTGGTTTAGTCGTATAGCAAATGATTGTGTATTGGAAGCTTTGTCTTTGAACTCACAATATTATTGCTCAGTGAATAGAGAATAGAAAGGATTTGGAAAAACTGCGATAAGAAATTAAAAGCCAAAATGTCAAGTGTGAGAAAGACAAAGAAGCCCATCTATTTTGTGGGTGACGTAGTAATGGAGGTGCACAGTTAGTATAGTTTTGTCATGTACTAGGGCCGATAGACTGTGTAGTATGTTCTTATACGCGGGCTATGTGGTGTGAGTGAATAAAAGGTCCTGGAGAGTTCTCTACTTTTGTTTCATGGGCGATCTGAGAAAAGGGTGAATGACGCGGTCTGATGCCGTTATATATACCTTCACCACTAACGACTTTGACTCTACTGATTGTTGGTTGTGAATAGATGAAGGGAAAAGCAAGTGGAAGTGTGTGTGTGTGTAGGAAAAAAGAACTTTTCTAATTATTTCCCATTGGCATTTAATGGAATTTCCACCCGAAGAGTGATAAATATCCACACAGCAATTCTGATTGACAGAACATTAGGGGAGTCGCTGATTTATCCCGTCTTCTTTCTTTCTTTCTCTTTCGCGTTAGGATCTTACATCAGAGAGAAGAAATATCTTTTAAAGCTCTCGATAGGATTTTTCAAAGAACTTGCTCTCCAAAGTTACTTATTATGCCGAATGAGTGACTGATCCTATTAAAAATCTTTCGTTTTATCTTCCCACAGACACTTAAACACCGAGCATATTCTGGATGACAGATCAACTGCTCAAGCTCGAGTACAAATGCAAGTAGTATCCCAACTTGAGCTTCAACTTGCAAAGGAGAAGGATCGACTGGCAGCCATGATGCAGCACTTACACATGAATAAACAAAATAATTCCAATTCAAATAGTATTAATAATAGTAATAACAATACCGTCTCGAATTCGCGACGCTCCGAGTCTCCTAGAAATCCGCATGGTATTAACGAGAATGTGAGTATGCCAATAATTATTGCATTCCTAACATTTCCGTCCTCTCTCTCATCTTTTAAAGTTGAAAAGCTTATTAAAAATCAAATTTTTAACCATATTTTGTGATACAGAATCCTCCTTGTCACCCTGGATCCAATCAGAACAACGGAAGCGGCCCACTTGGTGGAATCCCAGTCTCTATGCAATGTGGTGGCAACTCTGGCAATGGTCCTCAACTCTCTAAAATGGTTATGAATCCGAGCTTGATGCTTCCAGGATTGTCACCATCTGGACTCGTTTCTGCTGCTGCCGCGGCCGCCGCTGCTGTAGCGGGTCGCAATCCTTCTGGTGTTCTACAACCACCGACTCCCAACATGGCCGGCCCCATTCGAAGACGCGTGAGCGACAAAGCTTCTCTACCTCTATCTGGCGGTACGTACTCAATTCTAAAAGATTCCATTATTTATTGTTCTCTCGATAGTTGCATTTAAAAAATCATCGGAACAAAAAACAGGCTCATAGTTCTGGGTTAGTGACCAAATTCTACATGTATTCCCGGTTATGAGAGAAGTACAAAAAGTTGTGTCGTCTATTTGGAATATGACAAGGTTTGATAAGTCTCTATATTCATCATACATGGAAAGACTCTCAGGTAGAATCGGATAAAGCGATAATCGTAGCAATAATGGTGCTGTAAGAAAGTTAAACGGGAGATCTAGATGTCTTTCTCAGATTGGTTGATTGGTAGTTAGTAGCCATTTAAACCGTATTATTAGCAAGGGCTTACACGGTCTATAACCTATTACTGAGTACATAAGATACAGACTACAGCACCCATAGGGGTTCTTTATTTTTATGCTTGTACTCGAAAAGTGAGCCACAGGAGTGAGGGGTGAAAAGACTTTTGCTCTCATCTAGTCTTTATAATTCCCCTCATCATCATTGTTTTCATCGCAATCATTTCTCTCTTGTCAGCCCAGGGTTGCAATCTTATTTGTATGCAGCCATAATATTTTATTTTCCTGTGTAATACTCTTCTGTAGGCTTGGTTAGGTTTAGGTAGTAGGACCGACCAGACCTGAATCTGTGCCCAAAATCAGCAGTGTCGTCACAAGATGATAGAAAGCCCGCAACATAATCCTCCTGTCACTCATCCTGTTTTTAACTCGTTGTAATTTTTCTTTTCACTCTTATTGTAGACTTGCCCTACCAAATATAAAAACACGACCCTCTAATGAGGTATATATTTTGAATTTTAATTTTCTCAACTAATACACCTAGGATGGAAATTAAGTGGGTTTCTAAGCTCCTATAATCATGATGGATAGGTAAATTAAAATTACACTGTGTCATGAATGTTTCATGGAAAACAAAATCCCACCGTCTTTATTAATAAGCAAATTATGTGAAATCCTTCGCTAATGTCCTTGTATACATGTCTCTCTCTCTGAAGTTTGAAGCATAATGTTGTTGACGTCAAGTAAATGTCTCACTCTCAGTCAGTGCCATATTTTCCATAATCTTTAGTTAGTGTATGACAATATTGTATGAAATTTAAGTTAGTACGGACGGGAACAAGGAAATCCTAACGAGTAAATAATGTGACTTTGATTGTAGTCACTCAATCTACCATTATGAATAATGCATCTCATTCCACAATCTTAAATTTATCCCAGACCTATTTTATTGTTACTTATTGTGCGTTCTATTTTTCACTGTCTTTTTTCGATGCTGCTGCTGCTGTCACCTCCTTCCTGTCTTTTTCTTACGCTTCGTTTCTGCCTACTTAACTCTAAAGGCCTTCCCTACTTGTTGGAGAGAGCAGGACTAGATGTTCAGCAAGGTGAGGTCACTTTCTTTCCTTTGGAGTACACTAACCAACTGTAGTGTTGATAGAGCCTAAACACTTTTGTCAACTCTCCCCGTGTAAACAAATACGATTAATGTATGAATATAGGAAAATTGTACAAACACGTGCTTTTTAGTTGAAATATGGGTGTATAAAAACAGCAGACTTTGTTTAGTCAGGTAGTAGAAGTGATGCTGACAGTACATGTAGATTGTGTAGGTTGCTTAGGTTTTTGTGGCTACACTAGTGAAGTCACTAATTACATGAACCTGCTTACGATAAGAAGGGAGGAAACAACTGGCGTTGAATTTGTGGTCTTAGTTTGTCAGTAGTTTTTAGTTGGATGAGAAATATGGCTTTAAGTTAGCGGGCGTAAATAATTAGTGGTAGTTTACTAACTAACTGGAGTCTTGTTAGCTACTGTGCATGGAACATAAAAGTGAGCTTTTGTACAGGGACTTTTGATGTCATAGCCATAGCAAATGATAGATAGATAAGAAGCTGTTTTCTTCTTATTTCCAAGCACTGGACAAAATACAGTCATATTTAGAGTTGTCATCAAATCATAGTGTGCATAACGTGTGTTAGTTATAACAATCATGGCAGTTTTTGTGTCGACATACTTTTGAAGCATCCTGAGCACTCCATCTCCCCTCCTTTGTATTATTCGCAGCAAGTTCTTCAGGAACAGTCAGTCTTCAGTCAGTCAGTATATACATACAAGTAAGTTTTTCAGCTCCCTGTTACTAACTAAAAGTAACTATATACGTTCGGTAGCCAACATCTGCGATCCTATCAGTTGGTTGTTAATTACAACTGATGTGTGGAAGACGCTCAAAGTTTAATGACTTCATCAAGATCTGAAACTCTTTGGCATCCAGACAGACTGTCATTAAGCTAAATGAAAGATAGGGAAAAGGCATGCGGTTGGAACAACTTTAAAGAAATTAGACCAAATTATGCAATTCAGGTATTGCCTTTCATTGCTGCACAGACTTGTTTCCAGTTACAGGCTTTCTCCCCCTCCCGTTCTTCTCTGTTCACTCCGAAACTCTGTTCTCTTCTTGGCTACACTAGTATTATATCCATGCACACACATAAGTAGCAATAAGATACTTTCTTGTAATGAAATTTTCTTTCATCAACACTCACTCGCTCCTTACATGTCTTTTTATGAGCATTGTTTCATGGTTTCATCATCTCTCAGCATCTGTATAATGATCTTCATATCATGTTCATATCAAGGGTATTGGTCCGTGTAGAGGCCCACTTGATGTGCATACATTTGATGAATGTAGCTCTCTACAAGACAGTCAGTTACTCATTTGCTCACTCGATATGAACATAGCATGCGTTTAAACTCAACTTATGTCCATGTGTACTAGTGCACTGAAGGAATTCAGTTGCCCAGTCTGGCAAAGGAAGACTCACTCCCAGTTTGATTGTATTTTGATGGGTGCTCATCGAAGAAACTTATGGCAACTATTTTCCGTTGGCTTGTAGTACTCTTTATGACCTGCTGAATGGGCTGCTGCACCACAGTTCTATACAAGGAAAGAAATATGGTGCACAGATAGGCTAGGTAGGTCTGTGCTGTGCAGCCAACGTCTCAACTTGTATGTAACTTTAGATGAATGGACAGGAGGAAAAAGATGTGCTCCTTATGGTGCATTTATCTATTTATCAAGAGTATTTCTTGCTAGTTAGTTAGTTAGTGTGTAAACTGATGCTACTTTTAGTTAAATGGCTGAACAAGTTAGTATGTTTTGCTAGCTAAGTTGCTATATTACTACAATGTAAGATCCAGTGTTGCCGTTTACCACAAGTAAGTAGGGCCAATCCCAAGAGAATGAGGAAAACAAGGAGTGGAAATGTAGGCTTGCATTTTAGCAACTCAAGTTGTAGAGCGAATGGGATCTGATTTCCCATCTTCCCATAAGGGTCTCATTTCTCCAAGTTTTGCATGCTCCTTTTTTACTGCTCGAATGTTTAAGTGGATTGTATGGTTTGTTGCTAGATGAGTTTAGCCATGCCATGGTCTGTACTACATATAAGAGTATTGGTTAGTTGGTTGGAGGAAAATGACTGGTAACATAATGGAGAATAGCATATCGATGTGCAAGGAGGGCACCGTACAATGAATAGTGAGAGAGGGTGCGAGTCAGTTTGATATTTTGTGCTCCCCGTATCTTTATGATCAGCTAGTTGTGTGTATTATAGATGTGGTCATAGTGGAAATAATGGAGATGTCTAATGTGGGAATCTGCGAACCATGAATGTGAATTCTTTAACGAGCCTTTTTTTTCTTGAAAGGATTCTTAACCATAATGGACTTGTAGTAATGCTGTCATTTTCCCCAAACTAAATCCGTAAAAAATGTTGAGGATTTGAGGTAATGGCTCAACTACGGCGTTTGCAAATAATTTACTCTGGACGTTTGATGCATAAAAATTTCTTATTATCTCTCTTGGTTCTTCAATTACGAGTAAAAGTTGCCATCTCGTTTATTCATGGAGAAAACACTGCTGTTGCCAAAGGAATGAGAAAAATAAAACGGGAATAAGGGGAGCTATAAACTACTTTGTGTCTCTAACTCTCTAAAGCCACTAATATTAATAGTCCAATAGTATTCCACCTTATAGCGTTATAGTATGTTCTCTTAGGCTTTGTCAAGTACATCCTTTACTCTGTTCATAGTTCATGTAACTTTTTTTACTGGGCCCAAGAAACAGGAAAAACTTCTCACTGTTCCTATAAATGATCCACTTGACTATTAATGTCACTACTTATTGTTATCCAACAACATAGACACTTTCCAGTCCTTTATCTAATGCATAATCTGTTATGTGTGTGTGCTCTACTGAATAAGCTTGTTCATCTTTCAAGTCGTGCTGTAAACTTTCTATTATTCCACCCTGGGTAAATAATAAGGACTTTCATTTTTCATCATCATGGGTTCTCAGCTAAGCTATAGTTTTTTTTATTCAACATAATAATTATTCATATTATATTAGATATTAGATAGTATTTGACATTATATTAGAAATTGTACTCGTACCCTCTTGGTGTTTTTAGTCGCATGCAATACATTATGAACTATGCGTCACACAGAGTACGTTTTTTAGTAATGTAATTGTCCAACAACCAATTAAATGCATGTGTTTTTTATGACAGAAATCCAACGGAATCGGGAATTCTACAAAAACGCTGATGTGAGGCCACCATTTACGTACGCGTCTTTAATTAGACAGGTAAGCATCCAGTCTACATTTTTATGTGTGCTGGCCACTTCAATATTTATTGTGATTATGAGTAGCCTTAAAACATGAGAAATGAGCCGAGCTCTTTGTTTGCACGGGATGTGAAGTTTGGAAATTATGCGAGAGCATAAATATTCAAATACCTTAGATTCTAACTCTTTATTTTTTATTCAGACTGATTTATTCATTCACTCGGTGTATTTATACATGTGTGCCAAGAATGCATTAAAAATTGTGGGACGCTCAAGTTGAGTCCATTAGGAGGAAAATAGTCCCCAAGTTCTCTTTTTCTAAAGTCCTGTATAATTTTTATGACTTGTTTATATGGCCTTCATCTCATATAATTTGTTCCTACAAACTTGTTTTTTACGATGAAAAGTTATTTTCAGAATAAAACCAAAGGGAAACATTTACTTTTAAGGAGTATGATTATGATTAGGCAAAATATACACAGGGCTTGATTGCTATATGTCGAGGGGTGCATCTTCATTTGCTTACTGAACTAACGAATTCACGGTTCTGATAAAACGTAAAATATATGCGGAATTGTAATTATTGTTGTTATCTGTAGTTCTTCATGTTAGTTTGTTCGGTTAGCTTTTATTCACTCCTTCTACGTAACAATTTAACTATTAAGTTGGAATAAAACTCACTCTCCATTTCATGCATACAGACAACAAGATCATTATTATTTTTGCAAACTTTCTTTCTCTCTTTCATTAGCATTTACTCTGCCACTGTAGCTCTTTTGGAACAGTGGGATACTCTCATAGCGCATTTATAATGGTAGGAAAATAAAAAGATTTTAGTGCATCTTATTGTCAACTTGGTAGCTATCTGAGAGAACTACTACCTACTACCTACCTTATATACTGTGATTTCTTTTGATTCACCGATTTTACAGCGTCTCATTATACTAATATGTATGCTTTCCTATCGCAATGAGTGGGGGCTGCTTTTTTTGTGAGTCTTTTCCTGCGGATCGTTGCACTGTTTATAATAGGCGTGGTGGTAATAAATGCGTATGAGTATATAGCATTAGCGCAGTCGGTTATGAGGACTCGATGATGACGATAATAACAATAATATAATGGGAAGTAGGAGCGAAAGATTTTTGGAATGAATACGTTGCTAGCTACTGTAGTATATGGTGCATTGAGTCTACTGCTCACTTTGTATTTTTTCCCTGTACCTTTGGCTCCTCCATTCATTTTGTTTTTGCATCCTAAGCAAATCAACATGAGTAAACTGTGAGAGGAGAAGAATTGGTTGTGTGCTCAAGTGGAACGAGTTGTGAAAAATGGAAGCAGGCAGTTTCAAAAGGCATTCCGATATATTTTCCCAATAAGAGCTCCCGTGGCAAACAAAATAGTGGGAACATTAGTATTCTCCAAGTTGGGAGCCATTGTGAGCGGATTGTGGCAACTAAGTTGTAGTTTTGCGGCACGCTTTGTATGCACAAGAAACTTTTTCTTGTATGATGATGATACAGTAATAATGAAGACTTTTCTTGTTGTATTCCTAAAAAGTGAACTTGTGAGCAACTTTTTCATTTTCATGCATCAACAGCAGTTCGCTAACAAGTTGTCGTGTTTGTTCTCCCTTAATATTTCGACATAATATTTCCTGTAGTAATCACAAGTCCTGTGTTAGTTAGCTTACTTAGCTAGTTAGTGGTTCAGTTCTGAAACTCAGAGCAGTAAGTCATAGTAACTTTCACATTCCACACTTTGTAGTTACATATTGCTTTAGGCTTGCATTTGAAGACTTGTCTCTTTCTTTGTCCTGATGGAGTGAATGAGAAAACTTACATTATTTATATGTATTTTTATTTATTATGTTTCATAACAGGATATTAATTTACATGTTTTTTGCAGGCTATCATTGAATCTCCAGACAAGCAGTTGACGCTCAACGAAATTTACAATTGGTTCCAAAACACGTTCTGCTATTTTCGGCGCAATGCTGCCACATGGAAGGTACAATCTCTTTACAAACTCACATTTAAAAGGAAAGTTATCAAGTAATGATCATTTTAAAATTTCGAGTTGTTCAACGCTGTAATTCTCCGACCGAATTAATCACTTTGTTTAACGTTGACTAACGATAAACATGGTGACAGACGTTGTGAAGATTCTGACAACATGGGAACCACTTACTTTACTCATGTGTATACGATTAAGCTATTGTGGACTGTTTAATTACTATGTGAGAGACTATTTCTTTAATATAGTTGGATAGTATTTTAATTAAAGGAAAATAAATTTTCCGGTTTTATTTCAACTCATTGATATAATCATGCATACGAATGGTAGAATGTTTGTAATGATTGAAACAGTTGATAAGGGACATTATGGGATTGTCAAATAGGCAGACTATACACAAGAACAGACGGAAGGGAAAAAATGAGAAAGAATGGGATTGTTTGCTTTACTTGCACTGCTTCTTAAGATTAAGGGAGAGTCTTAGACAATATTGACACTGAATGTGTAAACACCTGACACTGTTTACTCAAAAATGCAACCAATATATATGCAAATGTCTATGAATAATGGAAAGCTGTTGTGAGATTCTAAACTAGTGTGGTAGTTAGATGTTAAGAAAGAACCAGTGAGTTTATCTTGCTTGCTGTGAGTTCTTGTGTGCTTTATAATGTATCGTGAAGGAAATCGTCATATCTTGCTCTCGTTTTCTGTTCCTGTGTGATTTGAAGAATACTACATCATAGAGAGCTACCAACTTCAAGTCATTTTTAATATTTAGATCTCTTTTGTTGTTTGACTGTGTGTATGTGTATATATCCTTTTGACTGTTACTTCTCATTTAACTCACTTTAGAGTTCTTGAGGGTTAAAAAAGTTTTCTTTTCCCATAGCCACAAGTATGTATCATGAATAACTGTATGAATTTCAGTAGTAGTGAGTAGTATCCATAGAAGTAGATTTTACTTATGTTAGTATCATACGGAGACAAGTTTTAAAGCATTCACAATCCTCTTTTTTATTGTGTTTACATGACTGAATTCGGAATGCTAGAGCAACATATGGGGAAAAAAAATTTCTTGGGTACATTAATCGCACTCACCCTCAGTCAGTTATTACAATAAGTGGTAATGGAAGTTAGAAAATATGCCAATTGGATTGGTAAAAAGCAAATAATAGGGACTTATTTCTTCTCTAATAGGGATACTTATGCTGTATTTAGTTAGTATTTTTAATGGACCAAGGATAAAAAAGTATGTTACTTACAAAAAGGTAGCCGAGTTGGTGATTAAAATAGTCATGGATACTGTACTGTAAAGCGGTCATTGATACATTATAATGCGTAGATATTGCAATCGTAAGTTTAAAAAATATGAATCAACATTAGTGGTGATCTTAATGCGGTTTATTTTGTATGGCTACTGTAGATAATTCTTTTTTTAGTCGATTTGTGGTTACAAATAGCAGCCACATTTTAAGCTGCATTTGATTTTACTATTTTCGATAATTGCTGAAAAATTGCTGCTATTAAACGCCATGATTAGTTGCAAATGCAAAGTAAGGTACATAATCGTACAGGGATATTGATTTCGCTGTAAAATGTTTTTAGGCCTGATCCAGTTCATACGCTTCATTTAGAAAATGTAGTAATATAATGATGAGTGATTCACTCACTCAGTCAGTAAAATGCATTTGAAAAAATGAAATCACATTTTTTTGGGAGAAAAGTTTTGTCAATTTTTGAGAGCACTACTTTCACCCCTTAATTAGCTAGTGTTTGACTAGTTTGCTATAGTAGTAAATAGTGCAAGAAAATTGGCCATTTGTAATTTGATTGTTGTGTATTTTAGCCAATTCGTATGAATCAAACGATTTTACGAAATATTTTTATTTCGTTTTTTTATTAGTACGTAGTAGTACCGAGTAAAAGGTCAGTATGAAAAAACGGGCAGATTTTTTGGCCTTCTGGATACTGACATGTTTTGAATTACTTTTAGGATTTTGTTTTTGTTTTTGAATTCATATTTAAGAAATTTTGCATTTGCTTCATTCATTACCATTGTTGTTGTGTGTCTGATTTCATATAGAACGCAGTGCGACACAACCTGTCGCTGCACAAATGCTTCATGCGGGTGGAAAACGTGAAAGGTGCAGTTTGGACAGTGGACGAAGTGGAATTTTATAAACGACGTCCCCAGCGTTGCAGTGGGTAGGTTTCGGCTTCCTCCTGTCCTCTCTCAAAGACAGACTAATCAGCACCTTTCTCGAATACTCTTTTTCTCATAACTATCTTTTTCCTCTTTTTTCGCCTCCTAACTTTCATTCATCTACTCATCGGCTTTTTGTGTAATTAACTAACTAAAAGTAGACTAGCTAGTCTACTTTCTCACTTTACCCCCATTTGTGAAGCTATAGCGGAAGCTACGCGTAGAAATAAATGGGGGTTGCTTCACTCGTTTTGTTGTGTTGTTGAGCTGTTGCGGTTGTTGTGTGTAGGTTGTTGTTTACCATTCTGCTTTACTGCGTGTGATGCCATCTTTTGATGTGTACTCAAATCAAGGCTATAGTCACCTTCCTTATTGGGATGGCCATTTGAAGGATTGGAGCAGATCAACTGGAAATCAAGTACGCTAATGAATCTAACAAATTTGCTATATTATTCATGCTGTTAGTTAGTTAGTCGTAGTGGTACATCTTGGGTTGTCAATGCTATCTGCTTCGTAATTTAATAGTCGTTTTTATATAAGTTAAAGACGGATAAAAAAAGTTATTTACCCACGGGTTCGTTCGAGTGTCACAGGTGAGTTTTGAAATGGTTTTAAACTACTTACTATACCTTTTGTTTTTGCTTTTAGTGTACAAGGTAACTGGTATTAAGTCTGTGTCCAAAATCTCATGCTGCTGCAAGCAGACACTATAGAGTTAAGTTTGCATCGGTTTATTAACTTACTTCTAGCTTCTTCCTCGAATAATTTGTCTATTTATGCTATATTCTTGCGGAAAGTCAAGTTGTCAGTACTTGTGCTTATGTGCAAATTTTACGTTAACTTAAAGTTCGGTCTGGTTCAATGCCCAAAGGTAAATGATTTATTGGATGGGTTGACGACTTCATCATTGGGAATAAGAGTATGTCTTTAAATCTGTTTCTAATTTTCTTCCCTTTCTCTACCCTTTCTCTCTATTTCTGTTTTTTTTTCGTGGTGTGTGTACACAGAATGCGATCCGCACCAATCTCTCGCTGCACAAGTGTTTTGTACGTTATGAAGATGACTTTGGATCCTTTTGGATGGTGGATGATGCGGAGTTCGTCAAAAGGCGTCACTTGTCACGAGGTCGACCTAGAAAGTATGATCCTACTCCATCACCGTCTCCATCATCCCACCATCCCTCTGCACAGTAAGCATATGCCCATGCATTCTCATATTCACATTAATCAAAGAATTAGGTCGTCGTTTTCATTTCATTGCATATGCACCATTGGCAATCGGCTGAGTGATTCATTTATTGAATAATGAAAACCATACTCTTGGTTAGGTTAGGTAGTCAGTTTTCATCTCAATTTTAGGAGATTAGGCAGAGGGAGTCATTATTACTTACTCATTCAGTCAGTAAGATCACGGAACTTAACAACTCCTATGTATTTATATATGGACTAATGTGTATGAAGGAAGTTAATGTCAGTTAAAAAAATAAGTTGAAAGTAACGAATTGTGCTTGTATTGTACTGTACTTGGGGTTATAGGAAAATAATAGTTGACTGAGCTTGCATAATGGATAATGCACAAGAAACTGAAGAGGGAAATTAATTACTTTGTTCCACTCTTCTGTATGAAGGGCCTTTTGTGAAAAGATCTAGAAACTTTTGTTTGTTAATTAATGAAAAGGGAGATCCTGTACCGCATCCAGTTTTGTGATAAAGTTTAGATAGTTAAAAAATAATCCTTAAATGTTACTTTGATAATCATTAAACTTTTGCTCTTTCATAATGAACACATTAGTGTTTCTGTTAATTGCATCCTCTGGCTTCGTATACGCATTGTGTAGACTTTTCTCATTCTGTATACCACACCGATAGAACTAACTTTATGTAGTCTGTCGGCTGGAGTTGCAATGTTTTATCATACTTTATGGATCATATGATTGGTTAATTGACCTGCTATTGCTGCCAAGCTTTATAGTCAGTTAGAGTAGGGAGTGACGAGAGGTAAAGTTTGCTTCACAATGTGCAAGATCCCGTGATGAGTTTAGTTGATCCCAAGTTTTAGTTCAATTGGATTATTAGTGTGCATACTGTATACGCAACAGTCAAACAGGAGACAGTAGTTTGTACAGTACATTGGGAAAAGCAAGCATGTTGACTCAACTTATCTTGTGAACTGACAGCACCCTTGGTAATATGCTCCAAGTTTTCGATTGATTCAAGATACGATCTATTTGCTCAGTGCATAACTTTAGTCATGGAGTAATTAAGATCAACTCTGGCAACTATGGAAAACTAAATTGATATGACTTTGTTCTCTGTTGGTTAAATAGTAGTGTATCAATATCAAATATCATTGCATATTGAGGATTCAACTTTATTTGTGGAACGCGATATCTTTCATGATTTCCACTACCATGGTATGATGTTTGAGTGCTGCAGTAGCAAATTCATCTTTGTGTATTTTTTAATTTCATGTCAGTGTGGTCTTAATGACTTCTGGATGTATTCAAGGTCCCTATAGTGACCAAACAATCCATCCTTTTACAAGGTCGCGCAATGCTCTACTAATCTAACAAGATTTTTTTAAAAATTGAATTGAGCCCACAGAATTCTTTGCATAATTAGCCTTAACTTGACACACCTCAATTATGCCATCTTAAGTGCAAGATGAGTTTGCGTAGCAGTAAAAAAGCAAATTTGGAAATAGTGTTTCACCAATTTCCAAAAAAGGATGACAGAAAACTACAATGGCTAACGAATATTGGGAGAACCACGAACGAATTCAGACCATACTGGAATTTGAGATGACAGCCTAATGAATTATTCACGTTTTTACAGTTTCAATTGATGTTATAATAAAGTTTTCCTAACCTGTAATAAAATGTGTTGGTTATCTTTTATAATTTTCACCGCAC
>Ga0210040_10000915_pt1 | contig 46894 bp, 56 predicted proteins | sample CryGeyCG12114_NA_FD_185462 | JGI IMG/M metagenome (GOLD analysis project Ga0210040, IMG submission 185462) | Groundwater microbial communities from aquifer - Crystal Geyser CG19_WC_8/21/14_NA (SPAdes) (version 2) | ecosystem: Environmental > Aquatic > Deep subsurface > Groundwater | place: USA...
TTATTTTCACAACGGGACACAAATTCAAACCCCCAAACGAAGACACACACGACGGACTCATACAACGCTAGCATTAGTCGGGTAGATTTCTGGCTAGCTTACATCATCTGGTGACCCCGAGAGAAATTTTTGTTCGTGTTAGTGTCTAGTTGGGACCGACACCATCCCTTGTTCCGGCCAACCCGGAATCTTGGATTTTATAAAACCCTGTCTTGCCTCTTTGAGGGCCCTATTCCCGGCATCGGGAAGCCGACACGGTCGGTAAACTATAATTTTATTGCACCATTTGGATTGCCTGAGGTTCGAAGTTGTTAATTTAAAAGTAGACGATTTCTAACTCTTGTTTCTGACTCTTTCACGATGGATCGAGTGAAACGTTGCCGCCGGCCTGTTCGAGCTGCCATTACCCGGAAACTCACTGAAGTGGATTTGGAGCTGAACAAGGATGTACCGGATCCAGCATTACTGTCTGCCATTCAAACACGGATAATAGAATTGGAAGACCAGCTGAATGGGATTTAAAGGTCATGGACCAACTCCTGGACGACCAAAATTGCACAGAACAAGAGCAGGATGAAGAAAGTTTACAGTGCGAAAACTACCGCCTCAAAATTGTTTTATCCAAACAAGCAATATCATCATTTGTGAATAAAAAATCTCCTTCCTCATCCCCTGTCGGCAGTGAATTTGGCACAGCAACCGAAGGAGGAACTCGACGAGAAAGGAGCTTCAAACTACCCAAAATTGAGCTGAAGACCTTCAACGGGGATCTTCGAGAGTGGCTGCAATTTTGGTCTCAATTTGAGAAAATTGACAAGGATGACTCACTTCATCCAAGTGACAAATTTCAATACCTAATCCAGGCGATGGAGATAGGAACCGAAGCCAGAGAAATGGTGACTACGTTTCCTGCTACTGGCGACAATTACCCAAAAGCGGTGCAAAGTCTCAAGGATCGATACGGAAATGAAAGCCTTCTTCTTCAAGTGTACATGAAGGAACTTTTGAAACTCGTTATTCACAACGCTACTCAGAAAGAAGCCCTGCTCCTGTCTAAAATGTACTTGAAGTTGGAATCACATTTACAGGCTCTCACCACACTTCACTTGGAAACTGCAGATCCGTCTAGCTGGCTCTATCCACTTGTGGAATCCAGCCTTCCAGAAGAAATTCTTCGTGCGTGGCAGAGATCCCCTCTTTCAAAGAGAAGTAAAGATGACAAAACCTCTGCACAGCAAAGTCCATTGGATAATCTCCGGGAATTCCTAAAGGAGGAAGTTGAGAACGAGCAGAAAATTGCATTGGCTCAATCTGGATTCGACAGCAAAGGAACAAGTGGAAGACATAAAAAGTCTGTCCATAGTCGTTCCAAACCTCATTCAACTAGAGAAAACGTACCCACAGCTTCAGCCTTATTTACCGGTGGGAAATCACTGTGCATTTTTTGTGATAAGTCACATGAGAGCGGTAAATGTGGACGTGCACAGTCCATGACTCTTCAGGAGAAAACTCAACTCGTTCGAGATAAGAATGGATGCCTCGCGTGCTTGAAGAGAAATCATTGGGTCAAAAGTTGTAAGAAATTTGTTAAATGCCCATTGTGTGATAAAAAACATGAAATTCTGATGTGTCCAGAACTACCGAAACACAAGAATAAGGAGAAGACCACAAGTGAAGTCAGGCCTACAAAGGACGAAACTCAACAGTCGGCTGCTTACTTTGCTGGATCATCTATCGTGTACTTAGGAACGTTCCGAACCGTCATAGTCAATGGGAACAGAAAACTGGAAGTTCGGGCTCTGCTGGATTCTGGTGCCCAACGTTCTTACTTGTCCAGTAGAACCGCGCGCAAATTAAATCTTCGTCCGATAGGCGAGGAGAAAATTTGTCATTCCCTATTTGGTGGAGTTAATACATCAGTGAAGTCACTGAAATCCTACAATGTGAAATCTCTCCAACCAAAAGGCGGCTACACTCATCTAAACGTGCTCGAGACTGAAACTATTTGTGGAAACATTCCAAAACTTCCAGCCGGGCCATGGATAAAAATTCTCAGGGAAAGAAATATTTCAGTAAGTGATCTCAATACAAAAGATGATCAACAGATTGATTTAATGATTGGCGCAGATTACTACGCTCAACTGATGACTGGACGCATTGTCAAGTTAACTCCAGGACTCACAGCACTAGAAACTACTTTTGGCTGGGTAGTGATGGGATCTTCAGAAGAAAATGGACGTAAAGTGAATTCAAATCTTGCTATGAATGTCATCAATATGTTCGTTGCAGAAGATTCATCACCTGAGCAGCTGTGGAGTCTGGAAACAATTGGAATTCGAGATCCGGCCGATCATAAAACTCGAGTGGAGAGAGAGAGAGCAACACAGGAGCACTTTTCTAAAACCGTGTCACGTAGTGAAGATGGACGCTATATTGTTAGACTTCCATGGATTGGGAATTCTATGGAAATTCCGGACAACAAGAAGGTGGCCAAAGCTCGTCTCAACTCTGCCACTAGCAAACTTCTCCAGAATAACAAACTGGAAAATTATAACGCAATTTTTTTGGAGTGGACTAAGGAAGGAATCATCAAAGAAGTGTCGCCATTGACAAGTGATCCGTCCGCCACTCACTACCTTCCTCATCGACCGGTGTTCAAGGAGAGCAAGACAACTCCAGTGCGGCCCGTTTTCGATGCCTCGTGCAAAGTTGGGAGGAATCCGTCCTTAAATGACTGTTTGGAGAAAGGACCAAACCTTATCGAGCTCATCCCTGCTATACTCCTCCGGTTTCGTGAAAGAAGACTTGGTGTCATCTCGGACATACGCAAAGCGTTTCAAATGATCGAGATTCATGAAGATGATCAAGACTTTTTGCGATTCCTATGGTGGGAGGATTCAGCTCAGGAGAAAGAGAAAATTTACAAACACTGCAGAGTAGTTTTTGGTGTAAATTGCAGTCCATATTTACTTGGAGCTGTATTAGAGCATCACCTAAATACCTTTACCGGTCAGACACAATTTATCGCACAAAAAGTTTTGAAATCTATGTATGTGGATAATTGTGTTACCTCCGTGGATAACTATGAGGAGTACGAGCAGTTCAAATCCATATCCACAAAAATGCTAGCTGAAGCAAAAATGGATCTCAGAGAGTGGGAACACACTAGTATGGAGATATCAAGTTCTACTACTCCGGATCAGGATCTAACTTCCGTCCTCGGCTACAAGTGGGATAAAAGCTTGGACTCAATTCGATGCGACTTTGATAATAAGAAAACGGAGTTACCTCGCATAATTTCAAAGCGAGTCATCTTATCAAAAGTGCAACAAGTTTTTGATCCTCTTGGATTCTTCAGTCCTGCGATGATTAAGTCAAAACTGCTGCTACAAAAAGCTTAGGCAGAGAAACCGGCGTCTGTGGATGGAAAGAAGAAAGCCAAGGAGGAGATTTGGGACTCTGCATTAAGTCCAACACTTGAACGAGAATTTAGAAATTGGTGGGCCAATTCGCATATATTGAGAGAAATTAACATTCCAAGGAGCCTGCAAAGAAACTTCGAGAAGGAAGAAATTCACATTTTCGGGGATGCGGGCAAAGACGCTTATACTGCAGTAGCTTTTCTGAGAACCGAAAATACCCAAGGAGCCAGTGTTCAACTAATACAAGCAAAGTCACGAGTCGCTCCCTTAAAACGAATGAGTATCCCGAGATTGGAGCTCATAGCCTGTACTATCGCAACACGACTTTTGGTTTCCATAAGAGAGGCTCTGGACTTTCAAAACACTCCTACTTTTCTATGGAGCGATTCTACCACCGCCCTGGCCTGGATTAGGCGCAATGACGAATGGGGAACTTTTGTGGGAAATAGAGTTAGGGAAATCCTTCAATATACTGAGGTGGATCAATGGAATCATGTTCCAGGTGCAATGAATCCAGCCGACTTGCCCTCTCGTGGGTGTAATCCATCGGAGCTATTACAATCCAAATGGTGGGAGGGACCGGAGTGGTTGCATCAATCCAAATCCAGTTGGCCACATTATTCAGAAGCAATAGATGAGGTCGCTGTACAATTGGAGAAGAAAAAGAAGATTACAGTCTTAACCACTACTGAATCCATGCCATGGTATGTAAAATTTGGTACATATTCCAGCAACGTGAGACTCATGGGATGGATCATCCGGTTCATAAATAAATGTAAAAGGAGCTCGAATGCTAAAGGGGAACTCACTGTAGTTGAAATCCGTAAGGCTGAAAATACTTTGTTCAAGTTAGTGCAAACGGAAAAGTTCATCGTGAAGGACCGAAACCGACCCATGGTGGGAGGAATGAAGGTTAACTTAAAACCAGATGGATTAATTTACTTGAAAACCAGACTGGAGAATAGGGAAGATACCGAATCTTTCATCAACCCAATTTTGCTTCCCAGTCATCATGCTCTAGTGGACCAACTTGTTCGTGAGAATCACTTAAGGAATCAACATGCCGGAATCCAGGCCACTATGAATATTCTGAGGGAAAAGGTCTGGATTCAACAAACAAGAAGAACTGTAAAGAGAATCATAGACAAATGTGTATCCTGTCGCAGATTCAATACAAAATCACCTGCAGTTGCGCCAGCTCCACTTCCTACCAATCGCGTTATGGATGCGAAAACATTCCAAGTAACTGGAGTGGATCTAGCGGGGCCTTTGTTTCTGAAAAACAAGATGAAGGCTTGGGTGGTGATTTTTACGTGCGCTGTTTATCGAGGTGTCCATTTGGAGATGGTCACTTCTCTTAGCACTGAAGACTTTTTGTTGGCACTAAATCGTTTTATTAGTCGCCGTGGACGTCCCAGCACTATATATAGTGACAACGGGACGAATTTTGTTGGGGCTGCCAATTTGTTTGCTAAGCTCGATTGGAGCAACATTATGGAGCGAACCAGGTGCCACCGTATCCAGTGGATCTTCAACCCCCCATCTGCTGCATGGTGGGGTGGATGGTGGGAGAGACTCGTCCGGACCCTGAAGGACCTACCCAAACGGACACTCGGGCGAGACAGACTGAATGCAGTGCAGTTGGAAACCTGTCTATGTGACATAGAAGCAACCATGAATTGCAGACCTCTCACTTACGTGACTGAATGCCCCAAGGATTTGATCCCGCTCACTCCTCAAATGTTTCTGTCGGATATTCACAAAACCGATTTCCCAGAAGAGGAATGCATAGATGCCGAAGAATTAAGGAGGAGATACAGAGGACTTGGGAACCTAAAAGAGGAATTGAGATCGCGATTTCGCAAAGAATACTTGGCACAATTGGTGCAGAATTCAATATTGGTGACGTTGTACTGGTAGGATCCGACAACAAGAAAAGACAAGACTGGCCAATCGCGAGAATCTTGAAATTAATCAAAGGATCTGATGGTAATGTTCGACTGGCGAGGATCAAAACGCCCACGGGGGACTTCATGCGTCCTTTGCAGCGTCTCTACCCACTGGAGGTGGGAACTAAGGACCAAATTCCTACGCCCATTATTTGCAAGAAGAACGTGGTACCAGACCATAAACAACCCGTCAAGCATGACCAGTGTGTGAAAACTCGCAGTGGACGAGCAATTAGGAAACCGGATAGGTTATAATAATATACTATTCTCTAGAATACTTTATTCAATTACACTTTCTTTGTTATATGTGTTTTTTGTTCTTTTGTTCGTTTCTCTCACAAAAGAGGTGGGAGGATGTTAAAAGTCATGTGTATTTTGTGAATCTATATAGCATATTTTGATTTGTGTTTTACATTTTTATCTTTGGTGTATTTAAACGCCCATACATATTTTGGATTTTTGAGAATTGTTTTTAAGCCATCTAGTGGCAGAATTTATATTTAAAATGAGTGGAAGCCTTGTCATGATCCTGTTCCATCTTGTTTTACCTTTTACCTTTTACTTGTTTCATGGAGTCAGAAAAGAAAGGATTGATTTATATTATTATCAGAAATAATCGTATACTAAATAACTGCTTCTGTTTATTTTCACAACGGGACACAAATTCAAACCCCCAAACGAAGACACACACGACGGACTCATACAACGCTAGCATTAGTCGGGTAGATTTCTGGCTAGCTTACATCAGATCCTCAATTTTTTTGACGCACAGAAATTTTGGAGAATGTGATTAAGCGATTCTGTTTTATTAAATTATTTTTTTCGCTTCATCATATCGTAAAAATATTGGATCATTGAATTTATTGCTCGTAAGAGTGAGCCCGGCTAGTAAGAATTATTCATTTTTATTCGGAATGAACAGTTGGAACTGTTCTGCGCTTCGTTGCCTCCTCATTTTTTGCTGGATGCTGGTCTGTTTTTCTGACCCGTTGCCTCCTTATAATTTGCTAAAGTGCTGTTTCTCTGACCAGGGAATGCGTCGTAGCAGGGAATACGTCGTAGAACATGTTCTACGAAGCAGCAACGATGATTCGTTTTCTATGGTCGTAGTAACTCAGCTCGCCGTAGTGCTCTGACTTTGTTGCCCCCTTGTACTTTCCAGAATTGCTGTTTCTGGGACTACGTTGCCCCCACATACGACTTCTTTCACTTCGCCTTATCATAGAAAACGAATCATGGTAGCTGTTTATAGAAGGGCAAAGCCGTATAAAAGTTTGTCTGATCGCTTCTTTAACACACGCAAGATACGAAACGCGCGTTTAATTTTGAACCGGACCAATCAGAGCATCTTCTGCACCAGCTCTGCACCAATGAGTGTGTCTTCTGCACTTTTCTGCACAGCTGCTTTACCCAACGTCACAGACATTGCTTTGCATGTTATTGTGTGCTTCCCGTAGAACATGTTCTACGACGCATTCCCTGGCCTTATCACATAATTCACATGCATATCAATAATCCCACCCAACCATCCATTCAATGCACACCCTGTCCCTAATATACAGCGACTCAGAGGCAGAGCAGACTAGCAGACGCAGAGGCGAGAAAATATAATAGAGCAAAGAAGGGAATGTGCGTGTGGATGGTAAAAGTTCTTGCGTGAATTTTGAATCAAACAGAGAAAAATGTTTGCAGAATTACGAAATACATCATCAAGATGACACTTCGTTATTTATTTAATTAGTTGGATTCTAAAGGTGGATATACTAAGTTGTTGGTACGGCTCGAAAAAGAAAATCACAGGAAAGGTGTGTAATGTCAGGCTGTTTAAATTGATAATCACTGCTAGGTAAATTCCCTAAGGGAATGAGAGAGATGAATAGCAAATGACAACACATAAAGGGAATTTCCCTTTATGTGTTGTCATTTGCTATTCATCTGTGTTCGAGATGAGATGCTCTAAAATGAATTTCTAACAACCAATAATTGACACTGACCTAAGCTCCTGCAATAATATTTCAGACCCTGCCTACGAATGTCACTGTGTCAAATTATTTTGGAAGCTCTGAGCATTGACAGAATGTTGTACATTTGTTCCTGTAATTCGAATAATATTTTATTGTTGCTTTGACAGCTTTGCGTCACGTATTAGTTTGATAGTGAACGTAGATTATAGTTTCGGTCCGGGTTCAGTATGTGGGGCAAAAATAGGTGCGCTGAGCTTCTTTCCCAGTTAGGTTAGGTTTTCCAGCCACGAGCGTAGCATTTACACTCTGTGGTGAACTTTGAATTTTTTTCTTGCCCCACATACTGAACTCGGACCATAGTTTCAATAAGTCATGAATCCGTTATAAGTGTTTGCAAGTTTTTTTTTTTTTTTTTGCTATTTATTCTCGTTCTAATATGTTTACACTGCATGCCAGTTTCATAAATGTATATATTTTAAACCGCATATGAAAATATTTGTTTTCTCTAGAGTGGTCATCTGACTTCAGAGAGTAGTCTAACTTCATCGGCGTGGCTGATCATCACCTCCCCATGGGAAGCCCCGTGGTTTTAAATCGTGATGGAACACCAGTAACTGTATCCTCCAAGCAAGCTATTTGCTCGGTTGTTTATAATGATAGGTTTAATGTCATATTTGTTGGCACATCCGATCACCGTATTCACATTATCGATCCTACGCTTGGGGATGTTCTTTATTCGACAGGTATTAATGAACACTAGTAGTTATTAAAAAAAAATGCACTCCATCCCCTGGAAAAGCAGTTAAATTACAAGTATTTTTAATTTGCACAGGAGAATTTAGGCCGGATGAAGCTGATGATGGATCTAACAGTCCAAAAGCAGTGAATGTGAAAGCAAATTGGAGTTTTCAGGTTGGACAAGATCGGTTGCTAGTTGTTCATGGAGGCAAAATCGGAGTCAGAAGCGAATATAATGGGATTCTATTTTTGAATACTATTCTGCAAACTCCGGTTGCGGATAATATGCAGTTGGTTCAAATAGAGCTCATGCGATCTGAAGTATGACGCATTTTCATTATCATAAACGTGTTTTTCTTTCCGTTGCTAAAAATGATTCATACTAATCATAGACTTTTGTGTGTTTCTAGGCTGAATGTCTTTTGCAGTCAATAAGTGCTCTTGACACATCTGATTCTGATATTTCTGCTGTGGAAAAACAATTAAAAGAACTTGTAAATGTTGATGGAGATTCTCTGCTGTTTTCTGTGAAAAAGGAAAAGGTTATTAAGTTATTATGATTGGGTTCACTTGTAATTTCATGGTATTTGATGTGATGCAACATTATGCTGCTTATTTTTTTGCGTTTAGTGGAACACAATAATCTTGTCGTTGCCGTATTCCACGCTTAAAGCAACTTTTAACTCAATGGTGCAAGACATGTGGAAAAACAAAATGTATATCCCACAACTCTCCATAGCGTCGTCAATTCTTGAAAGATTAAATGCTATGTTTATTGTGGAAAAATCTGAATTGGAAATCCCACTGGACAAGACACAAATGTTTAGTGAGCAAGCTAGACTTCAAACGTATAAAAATTGGCCCCATATCAACTACAAGTGCGATTTCCATTATCTCATTATTTTTAGTGACGTTTTTGTGTAAATTTTGAAATCTGTGGATGCTTCTACATCCGTTTTATCTTTATGACGTTTTATTTTAGGTGGGCTCTTCCCGAAAAAATGGCACAAGCAGGATTTTATCATAAGCCAAGTGCTCAAGGAGAAGATAGGGCCATGTGTTTTACTTGCAACGTGTGCTTAGTCAGTTGGGAGCCTACAGATGAGCCATGGTATTCAAATTGTGCAAAATTATAATGAGGAAATCATTATAATAAAATTATTATTATAAAATGATTATAATATTTGTGTCTTGCGTTATTTTTATAAGGTCTGAGCATGAACGACATTCGCCAGTATGTCCATTTGTTAGGGGTGAACACACCCATAATGTTCCTCTCACCATATCTCATGCAACTGCTCCAGCATTTGTCTTGAAGAAAGTGAAGACTAAAAAATTAGGATCTCCGATTATAGCCAAATCTTCTCTGCTCACTGGAGCTGCTGTTGCTTATACCGAGGGATTAGTTGTTGTGCTGGACATAGCACAGCATGCAAAGGTACTGACTATTTCAAGACTTATTGTATTTTTTCAACACTTGTATATGAATAGTACAGATTATATAATGTATTTATGCGTAGATATATAAATATAAATATTTAAGATAATTTATGTATAGAATGGTTTATAGAACGTAAAGATTACTTGTGGTATTCTTTCTGCGTTGTTTAGGAGGCGCTGGAATTCGTGGTAAATGCTAAAGACGTTCTGCAAGATAGTCAAATCTTTAACGACTCATTTTCTGATCTTCATTTAAAACCAAAAGAGGCTTGGATTATGGATCTACCCGACTCAGCCAAAACAGCTCTTCCGATGGGTATGCAAAAACGTTGTCTTCATTCGGTCGTTCTGTATGATTTTGTTTTCACCCAATTAGGTTGTACTTTAGCTCCAAAATTCGCATGAAATCTTTGTAAGAATCGAAAATATTAGTTTCTAATGTTGACGGTGAAGCATTGTACGCCAACTGAAAGGAGGGTATCGGAATTACATTGCGGAAAAAAAATTGAATTAAAACCACTGGTGTGTAGCGCTTAAAATTTTGCATTGAATCGCTATTTCAGTTTTTGAAAAAAATCCGCATTAACTCACGGAAAATTAAAAATTCAATTAATTGGGTAGGTAGGGCAATGATTTATTTTAAAATGAAGTTTTTGGAATATCTATTATTGATTTTGAATTGAAACTAGTACCAATCGAATAATTGAAAGAAAAAAATTAAAAATTACAGAATATTTTAAAGAGTGGGTAAAGTTTCACCTTTCATTTAGAAAAGTTATGGGGTTTTGAAATTACTTTTAAAATTTACTTCATTTACTTATTTACTTTTTAAATATTCTCTGAATCTCTCTTTGTCCATTGGTACTAGTTTCAGTTTGAAAATCAATGATACACATTCCAAAAATTTCATCTTTTAAAAAATCTTTGCTTACTCATCCGGGAGGGAAAAATTAAAAATGCAATGCATTGGAAAAATAGGAAAATGACTAAAAATGAAATTTTTGGAATATGTATCATTGATTTTCAAACTGAAACTAGAACCAATGGACAAAGAGAGATTCAGAGAATATTTCAAAAGTAAATAAGTAAATGAAGTAAATTTTAAAAGTAATTTCAAAACCCCATAACTTTTCTAAATGAAAGGTGAAACTTTACCCACTCTTCTTTAAAATATTCTGTAATTTTTAATTTTTTTCTTTCGATTATTCGATTGGTACTACTGTGTCCATTTCAGAGTTAATGGCAGTTGCCCTGTGTTATTTGGCGACCCAGGTTAAATGGCCAAATACTCAAAATCGAACCGTAAATTCCAAAAATGCTATGCCAACTAAATTCATGCCAAACAAACATTGCCATGTAACCTAGCGAGCAAATTTACTGCCCTTTTTTTTGAAATGGACAGTAGTTTCAGTTCAAAATCAATAATAGATATTCCAAAAATTTCATTCTAAAATAAGTCATTGCCCTATCTACCCAGTTAATTGAATGTTTAATTTTCCGTGAGTTAATACGGATTTATTTCAAAAACTGAAATAGCGATTCAATGCAAAATTTTAAGCGCTACAAACCAGTGATTTCAACTCAATTTTCTCGGCAACTTAATTTCGATACCCTTCTTTTTATCCCAAATCGAGGATCAATTAGAAAAATGTTTATGTAGAATATTTTGTAAAAATTTCAAAATTTAGACCACGCCGTTTAATTTCTTTCCATCCATCTTGTTCATGTTAAGTTCATTTCTCGTGCTGCAAATGTATTTGGAAGCTACGCCCGCCGTGTTGCGTGTTGCCAATTTTTTGAAAATTCAAATTAGATTCCTTTTACATATGCTCTACATAATGGCTGTCTCAGTTTGAATTTTTTTTCAATGTTAACCTGATACAGTTGTTTTTGTACTTTTGGCCGCAAACAAACTTCACCAGTTCCTTTTGGGATTAATTCTACCTTTTTAAAATTGTTGTAGAACCGGGTTGCAGCCTAACTTTAGAAGAGAATGTGTCTCTTTCCTCTATCGCTTTGTTGGGGCCTTCATTATATGCTTCATCACATAAAGCACATTCAGTTGGACCTTCAGTTGTTGTAGCTGGAACTGTGAAATCGAAATCAAAAGACAGAACATTTGTTATTGTCTACGGCCTTAGCGCAAATGCGCTGTCATCAATTAATGACGAAAATAATGATGACGAAGTGTACGATGGTGGTATAGCTACATCAGGTACTATTTTTATCAATAATAAATTGTCAAAACAGCTGAAGTTATAAAAGTTTTTTTAGGAACTCTAATGTTTCAAAACTTTGCAGGCACAAAACTTGAGAGTCAACAGCAATTCTCAGATGATGATTTCTTTGGTTCCTATACATCTGAAAATCTTCATGACATGTCAAACGATGCTAGTATTTTCAGTGATATAGACATAATGACGGACGATTTCTTTATGGATGGATTAGGTAAATTTCCCTCTAAAAAGAAGAAAGCAAACAGTGCTTCCACCATTAACAAAAAAGAAGAGGAAAAGACAGCAAAAGGATCCAATGGAGCTATAAATGTGCCAACTGTAGTAATTGCGCAAAAATTAGAATTACCATCATTTTTGGATATTGAATCTTTTGTGAAAGAAATCGTTCCGAGCTTAGATGGATCAAAAATTGTCATTATTGCTGAAGTATTTGATCAAGAAGACAATGGTGCCAAACCTTTAGCACCATGTGGTGCCATTCTTGTATACGATATTACGGTTGTGGAAAACCTTGTGTTACTCTCCCGAAAATTTATTATGCTGAAAAAAATTGAGGACAGCGGGGAACTACCGACTAGTTGCTGTCTGATTCCTCCAGAGTCCGGTGCTTCTTCATCAAATTTCTTTGCCTGTCCACTTCGTAATGGCGGCGTTTTAATTTATAACATGGCGGATTTAAGTGTAGTTCACCAGATTTTAGCTCCTGCAGATGGTGTTAAAATTACTTCTGTTGCGTATTGTTCACGTATGTTCTTACTATATAGAAAGAAGGGTATCGGAATTATATTGGCGAAAAAAATTGAGATAAAACAATCATTTTGTAGCGCTTGAAATTCTGCATCGAATGGTTGTTTCAGTTTTCGAAAAAAAAGTAAGGAACCTTCGTGGGGGGGGGAATTAAAAATTGAATGCATGGGGGAAATAGGGAAACGGCTGATTTTGAAATCGCAATTTGGGAATGAGCGCCAGCGATTTCGAGGGTGTAACTAGTACCATTCGAAAGAGAAAGGTCCAAAGCATATTCTAAAACTGATTTGCAAGTGTTACACCCCCTATATGGGGGAGTTATGGGGTTTTGAAAATTGACAAATTATCCTCATGTTAGCTACTCATTAAACTCGCAAGAAAAAATCTGTCCTTTTTCAAAACCCCATAACTCCCCCATATGGGGGGGTGTAACACTTGCAAATCAGTTTTAGAATATGCTTTGGACCTTTCTCTTTCGAATGGTACTAGTTACACCCTCGAAATCGCTGACGCTCATCCCCAAATCGCGATTTCAAAATCAGCCATTTCCCTATCTCCCTCATGTATTCAATTTTTAATTTTTCCCCCCCACGGAATCTTCTTTCCTTTTTTTCGAAAACTGAAATAACCATTCAATGCAGAATTTCAAGCGCTACAAAATGACGGTTTTATCTCAATTTTTTTTTTCGCCAATGTAATTCCGATACCCTCCTTTTTATGCTCATCATAATATGCTGCAATCAATGTCCCTGTGGTTATTACTGTCTGTTTAAAAAATACAATGGAAAATTTTTATTCCAACGTTATATGGCATTGGTTGTTTTGTCTTGGTTTCCCTGTAAACAAGCTGGTGAAGAGCACAGTTTATTTTTTCCCAGAAACTTGCATTTATTTATTTATTTAAAATTCATGTAGACTCGTTGCTATAAAAATGAGGCCATTTCTTCCATAAATTCAACAAATGACTATTTATAGTTCATTTCAGAAAAAATTTAATTTCTTTTTCAGTAGGTTATTTGGCGTTATGGTTGTTTTGTTGTCAACAAAATGTAAACAAAAATGTTTTCAAATAATTTTTTTTAACTGAGAAAATGAGCAATTAATTATTGCTGCCACCACATTTTATAGATTTAATTGTTTACTTATTTTGTATAAATCGGCCATTTGTCGGGGATAGCCGAATAACATGGGGCAACTTTTTTTTACTTTGAAATGAACTATAACCAAAATAGCAAACCAACTATTGGAGAGGTGTCATTTATTTCGAAACAGACAGTAGTGACTAATCAAACAGCTGTTTATAACTGCTGACTTAGCTGACTTTGGCTTTCCTTGGTTAGTATAGTAACTGTAGGGACCGTGGCTGTAATATCACTTTGTAGAAAAACTTTATTGGTTGACAAATCCTGGCAATAATTTCACTTTTTACTGTTGTTTTACAGTACTTGAACGCCTTTTCTGTGGCACCAACACTGGAACATTAGAAATTTACCCTTTGTCTGAATGCAGCGACAGTGACGTTTTGTCAGAAAAAGTTGCCTCATCCAGTGAAACGTCTTCTAACCGGAAGGGTTATCTACCTGGTTTGGACGAGCCTAAACTCCTTGTTAATCAAGAATTAGATATTGGTCATTTGAAGAAGCTATTGCTGTTGACAGGATTCGAAAATGTAAAGCCATTTTTTACAGCAAATGTCCCATCATGTTGGATACAAATTATTCAAGCTCAGAAAGATAGAAAGTATCCTCAGCATCTACAGCATCAAGAGAATGATGAAAATTTGTCAACGCTTTCGTGGAGGCTACAGAAAACAAAGTAAGGATATGGTGTGATATGATATATTGGTGTTTTATCTAAAAAATGTCTGGATAGTATAATGGGGTTTCGTGATTATATGTTTTCAATGTAGAAACTCCAAAAAAGAGCATTTATTCGAAATCACTCTTCCGAAATACAACACTGTAGGACACGTGGATGTAAAGTTTACTTTACAATCAAGCTGCTTCACTTTGCCTTCGATTGAAGCTACATTATACCGAGCTCAAAACAGAGGAAGAACCCCATTGAAATACGGAGAAGTAGATAAAGGAATTGATTTCAGTTCGCAGTTAAATAATAAGGCAGCCTCAAATGAGTTTCTCCAGTCCATTGGTGCCGAACCAATTTGTGGTCCTTTGGACCTCAGTGGTCACTTAGATTTGTCTGGTCAATGTTGCAATTTAGTTTTAACTTCACCTTCTCTTATACTGAAAGAAGGGCGAAATTTGTATCTTCATATTCGTGCCAAAGCTGAAGCAAATAATGATGAAACTAATCCGGCTCCTGTAAGTCCTTATTTTTTTCATGCTTTTGAGATCCAACATTTTATACAAAAAAATTGAAAACGTATGGTGCAGCTTGGCTGAGCCCGATACAGGTGTTGAGAAAAATGCATAAGTTTGGAACGCATTGACAGATGAGATTGGCTTTACACTTGTAACATTTTTGATCAGTTGTGAATAGCATTCTTCTGTTAATTTTTCTCTTAAGTGACGCTATTATGAATATATTGCTTTCTAAATCATTTTGGCATTTTCCACTTGGTCTACTTATTCAACATATAAGTTAGAAGAAAACAAAGAAAGAATAATAACTAGATAAACCTAGCTAGGAAAAGGATAGGGGAAAACCTTCCTTAAAGACTCGGAAGGAAAACCCTAACCAAATGGGAATGCAACCCCAGCATGCATTCGCGCTATTTAAAGCTACTAAGCTGGTGTCGGTCAAGGTATATAGAATAGTATTTGTAGACTATAGTGTCGGTATGACTTTAATCATGCCATTATTGGAACAGTCACCATGACACCGTTTATTCGAATAAAAACAACGTGGGCATTTTCGGACGGTTACCATTTCTCTTCTACCTCTCCTATAGTTCATTTCAGAAAAAAATGGATTTTTTTTTTCGGTAGGTTATTTGGCATTATGATTGTTTCGTTGTCAACAAAATGTAAACAAAAATTTTTTCAAATAATTTTTTTTCAACTGAGAAAATGAGAATTGAATTATTGTTGCCACAACATTTTACAGATTTAGTGGTTTACTTTATATAAATCGACCATTTGTCGGCGATAGCCGAATAACATGGGACAACTTTTTTTTACTTTGAAATGAACTATACTTTAGTAACTTTTACGTAATCTAAAAGTGCGCAACATTTGAAGTTAATCGGGTTAGGCGTTCGAAATTTATCCTGAAACACCAAAAAAAAACTGTATCGGGTACCTAAGCCCTGTACCGGGCTAAAAATTTATTTTTTGTGTGGAAATAACAGCAAGGGTCACAAAAGTCTAAATCTGAAGCCTCTTCAAAGCCGAAAACAAATTTTCTGGCATTCTCGAAGTTTAAGTTCGCTGCTAAAGAACCTACCGATTATGGTGTAGACCTAAATGAAATGTTTCAACCTTATGGTCCTCCTGCTACAAATAAATTAATAAATCCTAATGTGGAGAAGAGAAAAGATATATCTGGTTGTGATTGGCTTCATGAAATATCAATCACAGTCCGTCAAGTAAAAACAAACATATTTGATTTCGAAAGGTTTGCACATATTTTAAATAAAAATACACATGCTAATAAAGAATGGAATTCACTGTTATTGGACCCTTAAAAATGTGTTCTTTTGCTTTGTACAGATATGAGAGAGAAGGCCTTTTGACTTCTCGCAACGTGTGGATTAATTTATTGGATATTGCAGCATTAGAGAAAAATAGTACAACATATGAAGACCAAATTGCTGCGTTGGATTTATTAGTATGGATTGCCGCCGTCAATTTATGTGGACCACGTATAGGAGAACAAGATGATTTGCAAATGAAGTTTTTACAAACGATTCAATTCCGACTGAGTGCCTTAGTATTGCATGGAATTCTTCTTGCCAATCGTTCAACCGCACACAAATGTGCTAAACTTATAGTTCTTTGCATTGAGTAAGTGTGAGATTTGTTTAACTGCTTCATGCTTTTGTGTGCTATCGGTCCTCTTTGATAAGTTTATTATCTATTTATGTTTATGCAACAGCAATATCGACACGTATCGTGACAAGGAAACAAAGGAACCGTTTCTGCAAACTGTTTTGACAACATTGCTGGAACTTTTGCCTTTCACTCTAACGTGTGATTCTGCCGGATCTCTCCAATGGTTTTTCCTACTGTTAAATCGCGTGCGTTATGAAAATTTGAATTTGACCAGCGAGTCACTCTTATCATTGTTGAGGGATGTTTCCGCCGAACTTAAAGAGCGTACCAATCCTCATCACGCGTTACTCAGGACAAGGTATGCACAGTGTACTACTGGGCTATTGGGTTACATAAACCCTGTAGATTACTGTAGATACTTTCTTTAAATCATGAATAGAAATATTGTAATTTTGTATTTCTAGATTCGGTTTGTACGGCACTCCATTTGAGCCTGAACTATTTGAATTGGAGCTTCCCCCGGTTACTAAGTCCTTTTCCCATCCATTGACCTATGCTGGGGTTATTGGAGGAGACAATCCAAGCAATTTAATCAGTGCTGGAACTTCACAACTTTGGGGATTAAAAGATGTGGATTTCCGAGACCTTTTGGTTGGAAATCCATCCTCCCTACGGGGTGGAAAAATCGGAACTCTGTCCCCAAAGCAACAAGTGCAAGGACTTTTGGAAGTTGAACCCCTGCATTTCACATGTCATGCTGCAAGTGATGGAACGAAAATTGAAAAGATCGATCTTGGTTCGAAATCGGTTTTTTTACTGAAAAAATCTGCATGTGTTTATGTTATACATTACATGCATAAAAATGTATCTTTCTTTTAGGTGTGTCGAATAGCTTTTCTGCAGTGCCTTTGCCCCAGTCCTTTGAACCATTTACTAATTTGCCGACTGGTGAAGGATCTAAAAAATCAGAACCAGATAAATTTGATCAAATAATGATGTTACAAAAGGCGTTCAAAATAAGTAAAGATGTGTACCACGAAGCCTTTCCGGATCTTAAGTTCATGGAATCTAAATTGTCTTCATTGCCCATGATGGGGTTTTCAGCTTTACATCCTGGTGACCCGAAAGTATCTGGAGATCAGAATAGCATTACAATGATGAAAAATAGTGGTAAACTCTTCCAAATGATGTTTCCACACCATAGCTCGAATTTTGGTTCTTCTACCGGAACCTCTAAAGCAGCATCTTCTTACTTAGGTCCAAATTTTCACAATACGGTGGCACACAAGCAATTGGCATCCAAATTGTATGGAGTATCTGGCACTAGTGTTAATAATAAGGGCACTACTACTGGACCATCTACGTTAGATGGATCCTCTGAACTATTGTCTGGAGCGTTACTTGCTGGAATGGCTTGTGATAATTCGCCACAAACTGGGGGCAGCTGTAATATCAATGCGCCTGCAAGTTCTAGAACTAACACTAGTATGGACGGTTTAAAGTTACTACTTTCCCCGTGGCAGCAAATGATGTTTGTGCCACCGCAACAAGCTTTGGTCATCGAAAGAATGCATTCTGGTGCTCGGCGTTTCGTGGTTTTGGATTTTGGAGCCCCTATTTTACTCACAGATATGGTTATCCCATCTTGTTTTGAGTTGGCGTCTTTGTCTGTTGACATATGGCTTCATCGAGAAGAAAAAGATGGGCAAAGATTAGTCGTTGCTTCGGATATTGGAATGAGATCGCTGATAATCTGTGATTTACAGCCACCACCTGTCTGCCGCTATTTGAAGGTACTCATGCAATTTTTAATGTTTATAGAAAAATTTTAACTAATTAAAAACACATTTTTTGGAGTGATGCTACATGCAATTGAAGCGAGTGGCGAGCGTAGCGAACAATTTCTGGTCCACTCGGAACAGAATAAGATTCGGCAATAGCAGAAGCAATATGCATTCATATACCGAAATTGCAAATTATAAGTTTTGAAATGGCGGACATGCCGTAACTTTTTAAGGATGTGTTCTACACAAATATTTCTGGTACCATTGTGTACCTTTCAAAATAGAAATTCACACGCACGCATCTACTCAAAAATGACAATTTCACTAGAAAAATATTTCAGAATTCCGCATACTGAAACTTTTTTATTTTGTCATAAAAACGTATAATACTTAAAACACCTGCAAAAAATACTTCCATGCATTAGAAACTATAATGATGACTAAAATCAAAATTAATTTTTTCAATTTTATAACGTCCACATACTTTATTAGCTCTTATGTCCATTCGAAATCCAAAGAGAATAAAAAAATTAAAATTATGCCATGCATTTTTGCATATTGGTATTCTGCAGCTGCAATGTAGGGTCTTCTTTAATCTCATGTAATTTGCTGATATCCATCTCCAAAAATTAATATTTTCTGTCTGAGTTTCAGTATCTCTTTTATTCCTAGTCTCCTAGGCGCAATTTTGTGTGAAACCGACCAAGTTCAAAAGAAAATCCTTCAATGAAAAAGTCTGAAAGTTCGTTGGGGCTGGAATAATTTTGCTCCAAACTGGACTGAAGCGAGTTTTCAACTTAATTGAACCTACAAATTACTCCAGCCGCGCTGTCACTGTCATTCATGAGTAAAATAAGTTGATAAATTACTCGACAATCAGGAAACTTAAGCAAAGTGATAATAAATAACATTATAGTTCAGTGAGTTTGGTCTCAAAGAAAATTATCTACAAACAAATTATCATTATCAGATTGAGAACTTGAGAACTATTCGAATGAGGTTCAAAAAAAGTGAAGACCTCGAAAAGGTTAAGGTAGGGTCACCGTTGAAAAAATTGCCGTTTGAGCAGAGGTTCACAACAGCACGCAAAATTGGTCAAATAATTAGCTACTGCCACTACCTTAAGACAAAAAATATTAGTATGTGGATTCATGAGTTTAGAAATTTTATTGTTGCCAATTTTGGCATATGGAATCATCACAACATATTCGTCAAACCATATGTTATGTACAATATGAACCAAGGTGGTAGAATATATTCTACCACCTTGGCCCTGAACGGCTTCTTAAAAACTGATGATCAGGTGTAGGGCTCAAAATCACAGCATTGATTGATATTGACGAAGTTCTCATTTGAATGCGAGAACAGTTTACCGGACAAGGGTAGGCAAGAGTGCGGCTGGAGTCAAGTGTTCATTCTGCATCGAAAATATTTTAGTCTTCGAAGCAAATTTACTCCAAGGAACTTTCAGACTTTTTCGTTGGGGGATTATTAATATATACATCCTAACTATAAATGTAAGCATTGAAAAAAAATTATAGATAACTACAATTGGGCGATATGGGATGAGCACCACCAAATGTAGAATACCTTTGGGTATGTTTTATGGACACACAGCCATTTTGCCATCAGATATAAGAGGCATCAATTTAACAGTGCAAAATGATGTGACTGGATTAACAGAAGGAAATATAAAGGTTTGATATCTTTTTTTTTTAATATTGGGTTGTGGTGTGGCAAAGCTTATTGGATACTATTGAGTTTTTTTAAATTATAGACCCATCTGTCTGTTTTGTCCTATCTGGCGGAAGATATTGGCTGCAGATACCAGTTGGCCTGCAGCAAATTGAAGAGGTTGCTAGAGCCGTTCATGAAAGCTGAATTAACTGCAATCGATCATATATCATATTATCTTCCTAAAGGAAAAGAAAGAAACAGACTGGGGTTAAACAGCGTTTCAGATCAAGCTGTTTTATCTTCTTATCAAGTTAGTAGCGCCATATAATTAATTTGGTCAGAATTGCTGTCAAAAATTATGATAAATAAGACTTGAACTCTGCATTAAATACGTTTGCATCTTATGTATTTCTGAATTTTAGGAATGTATTACTCTGCAACAGCAACTAAATGTGGCTAGAAATGTTGTCAAACGTTTGGAAAAATCTCTTACTCCAATTCCCACTAAAGATTTTAGCAACAACCCAATGCCTTTGTTGAAATGTATTTGTACGGACAAAGCCCATATTTTAAGTGAATTTTTAATTGAATCACTATTAGGAATTAGTTTTTTGGCTTCAATGTCTGCTCCGATTGCATCAGTAAGATATTTGCTATTATTATCTCAAACAAAAAAATCTCAATGATACCCTTGATGTATGGTTGTGGTGTTATGAATGTTATATTATATCTCTACATTTTCAGCCAATTCCATACTCTTTGTATGCAAGCATGAATCAAGATACTTGTGTGGCTTTGTTTCGAAATATTTGTGTCCAAGAAAATGGCCAGTGTCAACTTTCTACTTGCACATTACTTCTCAGAACTTGTGCGTTTCAGCCATGGTGGGGAAAGTTTTTGTCTTCTACTTTGAAAAATTTATTTTCATCGTCAAGTACTGAACTTTTTCCTGAGGATAGGTAAGCAAATTAGAATAATTCCTAAGTCTTACTGTATCAACACTAACACATGGAGGTTTTAATGAAGTTTTTTTCAGGGTGTTTATTCTGCTAGTATATCTTGGACAAAAATCGTTGCAAAACGGTCAAAACCCGTCGGTTTTGGAAAGTTGCATGGAGTTGTTGATCGAAATTTTGCCATCAGTAGAAGATAGATCATTTCTGCGATCTCAGCTGGATATGAAACTCCTTGGATGGACTGTGATGTATCTATGTTTGTGTTTGGATGGAGTGAATTGCTCCTTAGCGTCTGATGGCTCTACAAAAGATCTAAGCCATAAGAAACATGGAGAAGACAAAGGTAATTAGCATTAAAGATTGAGAAGTTTTCATAATATGAACTGACAATTCTGTTAAATATTTTTTAAGCATGATTTAGGGTCCAGGGTTGATGGCTTTGATTTGTTTTCTGTAGTAACTTGTACATCATCTAGATGGGATTTTATTCAAGGCGAGAGTGCACTGTATAGAAAGGTGGTAGGATCTCAAAGAAACTGCTCCTCTGGAGGCTTAAAACGGCGAATTCACAAAAAAATACTGGCCACGAAACAAAAGTTAGAAGAATTAGACAGTGTGGCAACTAGCTTAGGCTTAGCCATTAATGTAAGGAGCTTCTGAAATTAAGACCTCAAAAATGGGAGTTATTTGTGCCGCATTTTTTAACAAAGCTTTTGTTTTTATGTAGCCAAAACTTGGTCTTGGATCACAACTTTCTGTTTTAGGGGACAAGCTTGAAGCTATTAAAGCCAAACATACTGGTTATGGTAAAAGTTTGAAACAGCAAAGCTCGAAACACTTTAAAGACTTGATGCAACTCCGACGTTCAGAATTTTTTCAAAGAAAAGGGGCAAGTAATGGAGGAAAAGACCAGAAAGAAACGTGTTTACCTCGGTCGGATATAGAAATCAACTTAAATTTGAATCGTAATTTGTGCCAGTCTGTGGCCCGTGGATTGGGACAATTCCTACTTCGTATGGATGCAACATGTCATTCAGATGTGTATCTTATCGTCTGTAAAGCCTTGGCTCGTATATCTACTGCCTGTCGCCCTGTCATTTCTTTGAGTTCTATTTTTGATCGCGATAATTGTTCACGACTTATTTTAACGGCTGCGGGAAGTGACTTCAATCGACAAAAGACTTGGTCTTCACCTTGGGTCTCGCATGCCATTATGTGCCTTTTTCAAGATATTTTAGAAGGAGAACGGGCATCAAAACTTCTGCGCAGTACTAGTAATGACGATGAAGTGATTCTTCTTCCTCAGTCTTCTGGCCCTGTTGATATTTCCATGGGTGTGTCTGACACTAGTATTAACTCTTCTGCTGCACTAGTTGAAGACTTGTCAGTTGACGACGCAGATTCAGGTTTTTTTTTAAATTCATTCATATAATTATGTGTGAGCTGCGTTGTAAACCTGTTTCATATCCAATTCGTAGCAATGGATACAACAACTGCTGTAGAGTCAGAAGATAGTGAGTACGAGGCATTTAAGGACATCATGTTTTGTGCTGATGGAGAGCAAGCCGATATGATGGATAAAAAGCTACCAAAGATGAAGAAAATAGCCCATTGTGCCATTCCATTGTCTAGTGCTTTAGATGCTCGCTTAGAAAATGGAGTGGAAAGTACTACTGAATTGAGACTTCGAATTATGGCTGTGGTTGACTCGGAAGTTTTGCAACAGTCATTAAAAGCCCCTTTAGAGGTAGGGTCTTCAGTTCCTTTGCTTTTATCATTTTTTTATACCTGAAGTTAATTATGAAATTTTATTTTGATGGCAGGTTCCTTCCGAAATTTCGAAGACTATAAATACAAATGCAGAGTCTAATATTCCTGAAGAAAAAGCGAAGATTTTTGAAACCTCTTCTTGTGAGCTTTTATCAGCTTGTTTCGATAAAATGTTTCAGATGATGGTGTCTGAGGTGATTTCTTTAAATTATAGGTCGCTAGGGATTCGTATAGCTGACAAAAAAATGCAATTTCAAATCCAACAATGTTGAATTGAAAGTGTAGTTAGAAACATGAAGGCAAATGTATTTTAATGTATGATTTTTGTTTGTTTTAGACCTGTTCTATAAATATGGAAAAATTGCTCCTGATCTGGGTGGGTCTCAATTCTGACGCAGGAGGCACGGAGGATCCCCTGACAATCAAACCTACTGTACCACTTTCTTGTGACTCCGTGTCATGTCTAGTTAAAGCATTGAGCAAGTAAGGAACTGACTGAATGATTGAAAGGTTTTCAGTTCTCATGTTGGTGAATATTTTAGCTTTTCAACTTTAAAAGTATGATAAACTATCACACATTTAGGAATTCCGGCATCGGTATCCAAGAATGGGGACTGGGGTTTCAATGTCTTTCTCTGGCTGCCAATCAAAAGACATTAAGTAGTCCTTCTGGTCAATGGCTTTACATTCTTTCAGATAAATATTTTACGGACATGATTCTCAAGTTCATAACTGGATATAGAATGAACATTCATAAGACTAGTCTTGTTTCCGTAAGCTTTTGTTCGATTAAGCAACTTTTACAAATGAATGGAGAACATAATTGAAATGATTATGCACTTCATTAGGCTGGGCCAACTGTATGCCAACATTTTTACAACTTCCTGCTTCGTTTACGTCATTTAAGTAATGATACTCCATGGACAAGCTGTCTGAAAGAAATGTTGCTCCAAGTTTTAGATGAATTTTTGGCGGGACCAATTATCGACTCAGATTTCCCCATGGACGCTTTCCACAAGTTTTTGGATAGAGTGACTTGCCCTGATCTTTCCTATGAAAATCCTGCCACCGTTCTCAGTATTTTTGAAAATTTTGGTAAGGTTTTAATTTTAAAGCTTAAAAGGGTAAAACCGTATTGACTATGCTTAATGCTTAATAACGACTATGATTAATTTTTTTCAGCTAAGGTTCTTCATCTTTTTGTGTTTTATTCCAATAAAATTGCAATTCGTTCTACAAATGATGCTAAAAATAATCTACCTATACATGCGGATACAAAATTAGGAAAAACTCAAAATTTTGAACATATAATGTTTCGACTTACCTCTTTTGTGACTTCCTTTGTGAATCTCCCATTCAAGAGCATTATTACTGTGAGTTTTTTAAATCCTGCAGCCAACAACAGCACTTTATTCCGTTATTCATAGATTAATTATTGTTATTGATAGACTGATGTAGATGTAAAAGAGTTTATCGCACAATTACCTTCTTCCGAGCGGTACAAAAAATATGAAAGGTTGGTTTCCACTTTTATATCACAGTCTGATGAGGATTGTCCGAAGACTATCGGAGATATTGGTAAAAATATTTTACCTTATTCATTTAGTCAGGATGAATTTTACGAGATGATAATTATTTATGTTTTTTAGTGTTGAAGATGGAGCCAACTATGAACATTCTGTTGTCTGTATTAGCAAACCCGAATGGCATTAATGTGCTTGTTAGAGATGATTTGTCCAGTGCCTTCAGTATTATGGAAAATACTTCTCCTACCACAGTAGTCGATGCTGTCATACATTTAGTTGACAAATTATGTGATTCTGCTTCTAATTCAAAATCCATGGTTCAGCCAATTTTTAAATTCTTGTCCAGTATGTTTTCATTCTTTTTTGCTGCATTTTTTTAAAATTCAAGTTGGAGTTTAATTTATTATGTGCCATGTTTCAGAATCTACGCAGGATGATTTTTATTGTCCTTTAATTGTATCCGAGACCTTTGTTTTAATGGTTTTGAAAGTTATCCGCGAGGAGGATCACCTTAAAGAGTTTTTAAATATGCGTTGTGTTGAGGTATAGTTATTATTATTAAAGGTTTCAACTCATATGTTCTGATTATGAAAAGAAACTATTTATTCAATTGAATTATGTTTTTTGTAGGCGATTTGTGATAAACTGATTATCAGTACTGAACACTTTTTCAGTAGCTATCCAACTTTTGTGTCAATCCTCACCCAATACATTGCCAGAAGTGATTCGAATCAAATTTTTGGCCAAAAGAAAATTAACAACGACGGAGTTGATTTACCTGATGGACTTATCAATGTCGCTCCTCAAGGAAGCATTACTGCTATGAATTATTCAGCCCATCCTTCAGAAGTTTTGCTTCAACCCACTCCTCCACACAGACGAGCTCGAAGCCCTGTGTGGTCATATCATTTCTTTGCTGGTGAATCATACCTGGAGCTTATTATTACTCTCCCTTGTGCTGTATTGTTGAAGGAAGTGCAAATTGTGCCTCACATTGCATCATTAGCAAGTGAGATTTTTATTCAATCAGTAAGATTATCAGAATACTCGGTTGACTAGAAGCTGATTATAATACTTTCCTATTTCAGCATCTCCGTCGGCTGTTATGGTTGAAATAGCAAGAGATCGTAGTGGCCTTACGCATCCAATGGGACCTCCGGTTATTTGCAGTAGCATGCCAAGTATTAACATTCAGTTCACACAACCTGAAGTGACTCAAACCGTATTACTTAGACTATATAAACCAAAGGATTCCACTACCCTTGGATTATCTCAGATTCGGCTTTTATCATGCACAACATTTAGCGAAGCTGCATTTCAGGGCCTATGCCCATTTGAAAAAATGAAAAACGCTGAATCTAGGTATTTATATATTTATTTAAGTCTTTGTTCTGACATAACTTTCGTCACGTATTTTAATTTTTGTGTATTTTATTTTTAGTGCTCACTGGTTGTATATTTTGGAGCGAGCAATTTCTGTTTCCAAAACAAACTCTTCTGAGGTGTATCAAAAGGTGCTGGATACCGCTGTTTCTATTCCCAATATGCTGGAGTCTTGTTATTCTTTGCTGATAGCTCCTGTGAAGGGAACAAAGGCTCAACAAGTATTTTTGCCTCATATATCTTCCATTTTGTTCCAGTTTGGCTCCTTGAGAAATTCAATAAGTGACCAACTAATGCAAGCGTTACTTTATCCTGTCCAACGAGCATTGTCTCATGGTATTTAAACATAAGTATATTACATGCTATAAGAAATCAAATAAACTAAAATAATCTTTTCATATAATGCGTTAAGTTTTTTTTGTTACTTTTTTGCAGGTGTTTTAGCCACCTCCAGTATGGACCTAGGAATGGGGCCATCCCAGCTGAATATAACTATTGAATTAGTTCACAAACTTTGCTGTGACATTCCAGAATGGGGTTTCAAGAATATGATGACCATCGCAAACTGGTTGGAGTCTAAAGCTAATGAAGTTTTAACTGTAATTTTATTACAATTTTAAAATTCGAATTTTCTATTTACAACCGAGCTTATCGATAGTTTCAATGTTTTTTTTTGCAGACTAAAGCACTTGCTAACTGCAGCAGTAATGGAATCATTCCTGAATATATTCAGGCTCTTGCTGCCGCTTTATGGACCCTGTCTACAAAAACTAACCAGGATTTGTCTCAATTGGCAACAAAGAAGTTAACGAAGTAAGTTCATGGGATATGTTTCACAATAGCGGCTTAAGAATTATGAATGAAATGTAAATATTTATTTCTATTTGTTTCAATTTGTACAGAAAACTATTAAAATGGTCGCTACAACTGGATTCTAAATCAGAATTGAAAGCTGCACTAGACCATACAATATGTTCTTTTTGTTGCTCAAATCCAGCGTTATTACCGTATGTAATGTTATGCATTGGAGTTGTACAACCTTTGAATTCAGAGGGTAATAATTTTTCTGTTCGAGTTTTGTTCTAGTCAGTATTGAAGTTATTTGACTAATATTTAATGAAACCGTATTTTAGATTCTGACAATGTAGAAAATGTATTTGAGTGGTTCAAGGACGGTACCTTGTGGAATCGAATACAACTCAAGCCTCTGGAATCCTTGGAACAATTAAATGACGGTGCGTTGCTCACATTAGGGAGAGCATCACAATCTAGCCCTGCAGCTTGCGTTCTTTTGCGATCAGAGATACTCTGTCATTTAAACTCCGCTATTTTGGGTATGTAACTCAGATATTTTGGTGTAAATCTCATTCATTATTTATTTGTCTTATATGGATTCATTTTTGTGTTGTAGATTTTTGGAGTCATTATACAAATAGATGGTTGAGTGGAAATGGAAAGGCTGGCCCAAGCTCTTCTAAAGGTGAATGCTAGTTTCCACTACGCATTTAGTAGAGATTTTATGCAATTAATTTTATGGTCTGTCTATGATACTTCCAGATATAATTTCAAGCAAATTTGTAGTCCAAATTTTGGGATTTTACGAAGAACTTTGTCGTGTAAAAGAGTTCAAAACGTGGTTTGGAGTATATGGTTCAGATTTTTGGCTACCCTTGCTAAATCTGTTTTCAACAATCCCAGGAACCCTTAAAACATCCTATTTTGGAACGACTCAGCACAAACTGGAGTCTGTCTTGATTTCATTCCTTTCAAAGTGCTGTTGGTCTCATTCAGACAATCAAAAGATATTGGCTACATGCTTAAGAGAAATAATTTTGAAGCAAAAATCTATGCCTCACAGTATGTTTCGTTTTCATCAACTAACCCAGGAACTATTACTATTGCTAAATTTAATATATTATAATGGCTTCTTTTTTTTGCAGAAGCTGTATTTTTGCATTCTATGTCCTCATTTTGCCGTCGTATGCTAATTCAACTATTGCTTGAAAATGAAAGGATTGTTGTGCATGTAAAAAATGAGACAAAGTATTGTTTGAAAATGCCGGCTTCAAGCATACAATTAAAAGACAAACATCCTTCTATGGGAGCTTGTGGAGGAGATCGGATTTTCTATGCAGGAACTCAGTCTTATCTAAGCGAAATAATGACTGCGATGGGTTAGTTATTCGGTTTAGTTCGAGTCTTTTTAACTGTACCGGAAAAAAGTTTGTTTCGATTTAAAAATTTGTATTTGTAGAACCTTTTGGTGTCAAGTTTGAGAAACTAGCTAACTCACCAGAAGTTACGAAGTTTCAGGATGCCTCTCTCAAACTACAAAATCAGGGTTTAATAGACGCAGGTCTGGAAATGATTGACCAGATGCAACTGGCAATGTCAGGAAATGCTGCCAAAGATAAAAGGCAAGCATCAGATTCGAAGCGAAGCTCAAAAACGACAAACAAAAAGCTAAAAGCCGACGAAAAAGAAGCAAACAGTGCAGTAAATAACCGGACTCCTACTTTGGTAATTCAACTGTTGCTCACTATTTTATGCCACCCAATAATTATCATTAAATTTCCCCCTTAATACACTTAGATATTACAATCGGAAGAATTTCCTGAGGAAAAGTTATCGTATTCAATACCTCTTGCTACTATTATGAACGGATTGAGTCAAAATAACTCCAAAGAATTTTTAGATGTGGTCGTTTTAGTCGCTAAATTTGAGTACATAGGTAAGATTTATATTTTAATACAGTATTACTTACTGTTAGTTGTTTATTTCTTCAACAGAATTCGATGACCTTTATTAATTGTGTCCCCACCCATTTTTATGACAAATATTTTGAATTTTAGATCATTGGCCTACACCACAAATTACGCCTACGCAATCCACTGGTACTGCCAACGTTGATCTGGAGAAGACTGAAATGACTCCCACTGTTAGTTCAGGATCTCCTGAAAAACGAAATCACCAAACTCGACCATCACCAGACGTCTCAACTATATTCAACGTTCCTCCATTGCCGTCTACTGTTGATGTATTCAGTCGAATGGGTGGACTTGGTTTATTGGCTAAACATTTACCTGTAGTATATCCAGAAACTTTGAGACAAGTAGCAGTGGGGTCGAAATTCACAGGCACAGTTGGTTTAGTCACAAATATGGATAAAGATAGTCCTCATACTGCTGAACATGATTGGGTTAAGATCGAAAATGCGGATGAATTTTATGATGTAAATTAAGTTGAATAATGAAATACTCTTTATCATGGATTTTGTGTACTAGGTTTTATAGTTGTTTAAAATGAAATTATTTCATAAGGATATGATGGAAGGCATAGTAAACACTTCTTCTCCAACTGTCAACAAAGGAGCGAATGCTGTTAAACAAATGATGGCTTCTTCAGGGGTCCCGCCTCATTCTATGGCTGCATTTGGCCTCTTTTTATGCCTGCCACGATTTTCTGAAGTCTTATTAGGAGAAAGACTCGGAGCTCAGTGTTTGTTAAGACTAGTCATGGGAGTTTCAGATGATGCAGATGGAAGTAAGATGATTTTGGCTTAAGTTGTTTTCTTGTTGGTTTTTTCTACATTATCTACATGTTTTAGATGACATATTTGGGTCTCCTGTCGCTAAAAGTTTACCTACATTACCCTTTCAAGTTGTTCGTCAGCTACTTGATGTATTACCATTGACACGGGAAGAAGGTCGTCATCTTAGACAAGCTATGATGGATATTAAAGCGACTCATTTTATTTTGGCTTGTTTATCTGTTTTTACTCATCAAAATTGTGATTCAGAATTGCTCCCTGGGCTGCAACATGAAGTATGTATAGCTATTTGTATTATTACTACTTGCTGTTTATTGCCAGAGACATAATTTATTGTATAAAATTAATTGCTGAAAATTATGAAATTAGCTCGTGATTGCAGCTACGAAGGCACAAGGAGGCTGTTCTTATAGTAAACCAGGAAAATCGGACGATAAATCTCATATGTATTGGGCAAAAGGGACAGGTTTTGGGACTGGAAGCACAGCTCAAAGTTGGGATGTAGAAATGGCTATGCAAAAGAAAAAATATGAAGAAGAGAATGTTACGTGCTTGTTAAATGTCTTGTCAAGCTATGTAAATCCTAGAGGCTATGTCGAGCTGAATAAGAAACCTTCAAAATCTGAGGAAACCTTGGGGCTTGAATCCGAAGAGTCGCAAGATGATGTCATGCCGACAGGGAATGAGTTATTGCCTCTGGAATTCTCAAAAATTATTCAGTTGTCCAAATTGTTTTCTGCTATAGCTGGTTATTTGAGAAATGACTCCGTTCTTGACATGGCTCGCCATGTACCTTTGTATAGAGCTGTTTTAGAGTTTTTGAGGTCTTTGGCATCGAACCGTCAACTGCTGCCATTACTGCTACCTTCTAACTCAGGAATTGATGATCAACCTATCCCTCATTTATTAGCGAAAATGAAAGATGTTGTGGATAACTATGCAAAAAGACTGACGTGAGGGCCCATCTAAATTATCCTTTATTTTTGTTGGATCACGTAAAAATAATATTATCCTATTAATGGAACAAATTAATTACAATTGCAGTACGAACTCAAAAGGGGGTAAGTTGGGAAAGAAGGTGATAAGTAAAGCTTTAGATGATTTGGAAGATGAAGGATTAGCTTTATTAATTCCTGATATTCAATCGACAGCTGAACTTGTCAATGTAAGAATTGATTTTTACGGCTGGTTGTATGCCTTTCATTAAAACGGAGGTGATTTTTAAATGCCCTGCATGTTTTAATCCTGCTCACAGAATGCGGTTTCGAACTTGTTATCTCAACAAGTGCCGAATGATGTAGAAATGGACGAAGGTAGCTTGCCCATTGTGCCTGTAGTAAAGAAGTCACTTGAAGAAAGATATTTGGAAGATATAAATAGGCTACAATTCGGTAATTAATTTACTGAGATCTAGTTGAGTAAGCTGTGATATTTTGATAGGCCATCAAAGTATTTTTGTCGAATTTATCATTTTATAGCATTCTACGATATGATCATGGAAGATGAAGAAAGTGGAGGTCTCCGATTCACTGTTCCTTACCATTATGAAAATAATGTCCGCATACACTGGTCTCGAAGTTACCCTACACGTTTGAAAAGATTGGCTCAAGAAAGTGTAACTCTCTCTACGTCACTGCCAATTGCATATGGGAGCACTATATTTGTTCGGTGTGATTCTGACCGTCTGGATGTTATGAAAGTTTTGATTACTGGTCCGTCTGGTACTCCATACTCAAACGGTTGTTTCGAGTTTGATGTTTTCTTCCCAAATGAATATCCAAATTCTCCCATGCTTGTGAATTTGCAAACAACTGGAAGACAAAGAGTTCGATTTAATCCAAATTTATACATGGATGGGAAAGTTTGTCTTAGTATTTTAAACACATGGCATGGGCGACCTGAAGAGAAATGGAATCCACAAACGTCGAGCTTGCTTCCTGTTAGTATTTTCAGTTAGTTCAATTTCTTCTTTAATTTGTAACAAAAGTATTTTTTATGGCATTTACTCTTTCCTTTAAGGTTCTTGTTGCTATCCAGTCGTTAATTTTAAATGCGGAACCCTACTTTAACGAACCGGGGTATGAAAAATCACGCGGTACGGAAGCTGGGGAAAGAAGTTCCCGTGAGTACAATGCGGGCATTCAAATTGCGACGGTAGAATGGGCAATGCTTGATCAAATTCGTCATCCTTCTCCTTGCTTTAAAGATGTATGGTGTTTTAAAGTATTTACTAAACGAATTGTGCAGATTCATATGCTGCATATATTGCATACGGACTTGCTGTACTAACTGACCCCCCATGTCTTCTGATTAGGTGATACATCGGCATTTTTGGATGAAGAGAGCAGAAGTTATTGCTCAGTGTGAGGAATGGTATGAAAGTCTTGCGGTTACATGTAAGAATGATAAAAGGGCCGGAAAAAATGTTACTGGAGGAGCAGACCCTGTTTCTGTGTTTAAGGTTTTTTTCTCATATTTATTAAATCTTAAATCTTCATCCAGCGGTTTAGTTACTAATTCATTTTTGATGCCCCAGAACAATCTTACTCTCTTGAAAAAAGAATTAACGAATCTCCAGACACCAGAAGGTTTAGAAGACTTAGCTGATGAAATCGCACCGAAAGGCGACTCGGAAGACTCTAGACAATCGTCTAGTCCTGCATCAATTTCTGAACCTCCATCAGAAAGTCAAAGTAGCTCAAATGTGTCCATAAATCCTGTTATACTTCATAGTCCTATCAAACTATCTGGATCTAGTGGTGTGGACACAGATGAACATATGATTGTGGATACATAGTTATCATTTCATATTTTATCATTTATTTAGATATTGCATAAATATTTGAAGAGGTTCTACTGGCTTTGATGCATTTATTTACCCTACTTGACCAGTTTCGTCTAATAGTGCTGTGTGATGTTGCATAATGAAATAAATTTATTATTGTTGGATTTATGTATTTCTCTTGATTGAATTTTTGCAATGAAATGGAAAGTCCATTACTTTCATTTCATAGGAAGTCAAGTACTAAAAGTTTTCATGAAAATTATACTTTATAATATAGTCTAAATAATATAAATAATTATTATTTATATTATTTAGACCATATACTATAATTAGTACTTTGAAAAGTAAAAAGAAGTTGCCCCATGTTGTTCGGCTTTCGGCTATCCCAGATAAATGGTGGATTTATATAAATCATCTGTAAACTGTTCGCTGGAAAAATCATTTCATAGTATGGACTAGAGGTGTGCGTCGATTGAGAATCAGCAACGGCGGCGTAGAGAGTGATTTATAACCGACGGCGGCGACGCCGTCGTCGACGGCGGTAGAAAACCATAGATTTTACTGTAAACCATAGAATTTTTCAAACTAGAGCGCAGAATTTTTTAGAAAAGATTTGAAGCTCAAAAATAAAACTGTCCACAATTTAGCAAAAAAATTTGGCCGAGAAAATTTTGAAATTTTTACTTTGAAAAATGTCATTTCCTGGCCGATATTTGCAGATTTTAAACAGTTTTTTGTAAATTTTTGATTTGAAAATTCCACGGCGGTGGTTTCTTATCGACGGCGCATCGACGTGTCGGCGCGTCGATGAAAATTATCGACGGCAACGGCGTGAAATTTTGACCAAAAAACTGCGTCGACGACGGCGTGATTTCACGGCGCACACCTCTAAGTCCATCGATGCAGCGTATCAGCTGATCACCAGCTGTAACCAACTAATGGTTTATGAATTTTAGAAGCAAACAACACCATCACTCACAATCACAACATCACAAAGACGTCCTGTAGGAAGGCACCAACACATTTACATGCTGGCTCTGGCTGTACAGCTTTGTGTAAAATTAACTACGTATTTAGTAGTTAACTGGAATTTATGAGTTTGTAGTCGTACAAAAGAGTGTAGTGACCGTCGACGTCGACTCGTCGATACTTGGATAAATATTGTTCAAGTTTTTCATCTTTGTCTTCAATTCAATTCCTCGATAACTTATTTACTATAGGTTTTAATTTTACAAATATTTGAGTTTTTGGGCCAGAATCATTCTTGGGACTTGAAAAAAGGTGAGTTGATCTGGCTATTAATAATAATAAGTTTACTGATATGGCCGTAGCTCGCTCGATATAATACATTATGCATTGAATTGAATATTAGAATTTTAAATTATAGCGAAAGTTATCTGACTTGATCCATAATCCACAGGTTACAAAAAATATAGATTTTCTTACAGTCATGCAAATCAAAACTAAATCTGATGATATAATTTTAGCACTACCCGCAAATTGCAGGCAGACTCATATTTTCAGGCTTAGATTCACTCAGAATCCAAATAATCCAAAATCTGAGCTATTGACATGACCTCGGGACAAAATTTACATTTTCGTTATCTATCAATCAGTTATTTTCTATATTAATTATCAATTTTGAGTTATATTTCTCTTCAGCGTTATCCCTTGAGTTTGTAATTTTCTATACAGCAATGCTAACATTTTGGTCAGAGCCAGGAATCGAACCAGGTTAGTTTCCCTAACATGGCTACTCCCAGAACCATCCCTCCACTATGGTTCCATTATGGAGTCAATATTTTAACAATGCTATATTTTATTTTTGCTCATCTGAAAATTTGATGCTGTTATTTTTCTTTTGTGGGGATGGATATTACTCGTCGGCTGCTTTCCCTTAGTTTATTTTTTGGTTGGGGCATAGAAAACATATTCTACGACGTATTTTTTCTTGAAAATGAAATCCGATCTCAAAATAATCAAAGCTATTGATTCCATAATTTTTTTGAAAGTCCTTTAACACGGGTGCAAAGATAAAGATACCCTGCTCGCTCTCGTAATTTATCTTACCTGGGAAAGAAGTTGTGAAAATTCTCTCACAGTGTGTAACCTGTATTTTCTCCTCCATCTGTTCATTTTCATACTATCTATTATGACGAGTTTATCAGTCGGTCGTGGACCTAAGAGAAGAGCACATATGTAGTACTATATGTATTAACTTGAACACTCGCAAAATGAATAAATGAACTCAAAGCTATGCTGGCCGTGTTGAAGAACTTGGAAGAAATTGTGGTGGAACCAGAACTAGTTTGAGACCATCCCTTACTTTAATCTTCTTGAATCGTTATATCGGTTAGTTCACGAACTACAGGAAAGACTCGGACCTCGGACGAGCGACCTTATCGGATTCGGTGAATCGCTGTTTTCAAAATGTGGTCTTGGTCAGAAAGTATCAAGAAAAGGATATGTCGATACTTACTTCAGCGTTACTTGGGTCAATATTTTCAAGAAAAGTTGTCACTTGATCAGCTTACAGTTGATCTATTTAATGGCACAGGATCCGTAAAAAATGTGGCTTTAGATTGTGTGGTATGTGGTAATGTTGTTATTAGATTGGGATTATGCGACTTTTGAATTATATTTATTATTGGAACTTCGTGGATTGATTTTTCTAGGCCCTCAACGTTGCTGCAGAGGAGCAATCAATTCCTATCGAATTTATCAATGGTCAGCTTGAAGATATCGTTGTGAGTGTACCATGGGGTACTTTAACTACCGAAAGTTGCGAAATTAAAATTTCTGGTATGAATTTAACAATTCAGCCGAAGAAAAGAACAGGAAACAATGGTAATATGATCATTATCATCTATTGATGCTTATAATATTATTATTTTGTAATTTTTGTTTGGACATTTCATTTGCTTGGTTGGTGGTGTACTTGTATATTTTTTTATTTACTTATTTTTTTGTGCTTGAACAGCATCAATGCTGGACTCCATGTTTACAAGTATGGCTTCCAGCATGCAACTGGCTGAAGAATGTTTGCAAGATAAAGAATTAGATGATGACTGGGACAGCAGCTCTTCTGAGCGAACCACAGGAGTTGAGAAATGCGCCCAAGCTATTGATGCAGGTACTTATTTATATTTTTAGTGAATTGATCACTTTCAGTTTTGGGTTGTAGTGGTGAGCGTCTAAGTTGTTGAGTACTTTTTTAGTTCTTTCGAGAGTGAAGATGCAGTTCCTTGATTCTACTATCCGTATTGAAAGATGTATAGGAGCTGCAAAAGTTGGCATTGCTGTTGAATTTCACATAAATTCGTGAGTTATTTTTTCCGTGAGAAAAATTTTGTGTCAATAATTGTTCGTGCATATTATACAGAAAATAATGTGTCTAAATAGTTGGAACTATACTAATGAGACTGGGGAAGACACCATGGTTGATAACCAAATTTACGAAACTGCTTTTTCTAACATTAGTCTCCAGTTGGAGGGCATTACTTGCTACACAGACGTTTTTCGTAATGAAAATGCAGCAACATCTTGGCCTGTAATTTCCTCCTTTTAGTTTGAAAAATTTTATTATGCTTCAATTCTATATAGAATAGACTTTCGCACATTACATGATTTCCATTTCATGATCTAGATTTTTTCTGGCGCGGATAACAACGAGCCGCGTGATAACAAATTGCTTGTGGGCAAAGTGAATGGACGACATGAAGTAAAGCTGAAAATCAAATCCAAAGATAGTTTTGGTGGAGCCCAGATTGAAGTAGATTGCAAATTTGGCTCACTCATATCTTTACTATCTCCTATCCAAGTGCACATACTTTACACTATACTGGAAAAATTTTTAAATCCCGAGGGTTCGTATTCCAGGTATTTAATTAAGTCTAGGTATATTCAAATCTTTTAGTCATAATTGATCTTAATGTTTCTTGATTTTAATATTTTAACACTCTCAGAATGGATAGTGTTTTTGAAAGAAGCCAGAGAGAAAAACCAATGCAATCTTTTGATTTCAAAATGGTGGAAGAAGAACTTCAAAGTAATCTTACACCAGAGGAAATTGGGATTCGAGGTTTGAGACAACAGCAAGGGTGGTCTTCACCCGCACTGGGTATGATTTAATATCATCAGGGTTCTGGTTGGTGTGAACTTTCTTTCAGCTGAACTATTTATGATTGATTAGTTAACCATTAGTTACTTTTTATTTGTTTCGTATTTCCATTTATAGATGACAGTGACGATGAATTCTTACCTTTGCATTCCAAGCATGGAGTCATGCAATCGAGCGTGTCATCAAATATAATGTACAGCTCCGTGACATCAGTCATGTCGTCTATGCAGCAATCGAGTGATAATTTTGTTACGGCGCCATTGATTTCTTCATATCAGTCAGCAACTCCTAAAGCGAGTGGAAATGGAAATCAATGGGTTGAAAAAACTAAATTCGACATCAGTTTCTCAAGTGCAGTTGTAGTTGTGTTGCACAAAGATGTAGTGACGTTGTCCACACCATTCGGACTTGAACCTGAAACAGTTCAGGCTATGCGAGAACTATATGGTCTCTTTTTTAAGGAGTTGGGATTATTTTCTGTGGTTGGGAAAAGGGACGTGGACAGAATTAGGCAAAGTTTAAACAAGGCATGCAATAAAAGCTGTCATAGGTTAGTAAATAGCGCACAATCTCTACACCATAAAGAATGGCATATTTTTACTGGGTACTAGGTTGCGTTATAATTTATGAAAATCACTCTAGAATTCTTGGGGCTCCTGTGAAAGTAGACGGATCATTGAGTGTTCTTGGAACCGCTTCCGTAACTTCTGGCACTGTCAATGTTGGTTTCATGGAGATCACTGAGTTTTTAGAGGAAGGCCATAGTAAATGTGGGACTCCAAGTCCTTCATGTATAGAGGTAAAAAATCAGGAACGATTTTTTTTGTTTTATTAAGCCACGTGCTGTTTTCTGAATGCTTGCGTTTTTTGTCTCCCTCAATAATAATTTATGAATTTGTGTCATGTTAGGTATTGACTTTCCCAAAGTTTCAGAAAGAAAGTCGCAACCCTTTTATGCGTTTGGATTTCAAAAATACAAGTACAGGGAGCCGAGGAAAAAGGTCAAAATTGAGTTTGAAATTCACTTTACTGGAATGCAACGCGGAATTGGACATATCTGTGGTGGATAGAATCAGTGCTCTTATTTGTCCGGATTTACCATGTTACAGTGAACCTGTAGCTAATACTGACATGGAGGTAAGTATTTAATTTTTTATGATGATGGTGATGAGTATTTATTTTGTTCAAGGTACTCAAACACATGCTTTACTGCTCTAGGATCTGAAAACTCAGATGCTAAATGCGCTTTACAAAATTAGAATACATGTGCCCATAATTCAACTCAATATCAGGTAAATGCTCTGTGGTATTGGAGAAATATCCACTGAAATGAATTTATAATAAATTATAAGGTTTTTGTTCAAGATTCCCAATTCCGGACTTGCGGGAAGAAACAAATTTGGAAGATTCTAAAACGCCCTGTTTCATTCGTAATGTTCGCGAAGATTCTCTGATTTTAGAAATGCACCAATTTAAATTTTCTACATCGCTTGAATCCTTTTCTCCTAAGATGGCCTTTAATTTTCTATGCCGGAAGGCAGAATTGCTTTACAAGGTATGATGCATTGTTTTTTTATTTCATATTGTTTAAAAACTCGATTAACACCAGGGTAGACCGATTTGTTTAACTGTAATCAATCACTATTCCGCAACAAACACAGACAGAATCAATATATTAAATCACCGCGTGACCTGGTGTGTTTTGAATTTTTAGGAGACCCAAACTGAAGGTCCGTTTTACATTATTGGTACAGTTTTATCAGATGATCCTGAAATCAGGGAGCACGCTTCTGCACATGATCTTGACTCTGCTAAGTAAGATTTTAACTTTTTTCTCAACAGATGGTGGATTGTTTTTCGGTGACGGTTTAAAAAAAAATATATATATATTAAATATTTGAATTTTCAGAGTTGAGTTGACGATATCACGAAGAACTGACGAAAGTGAAGTTGACCCTGCTAAGCATTCTGATTCTTTGGGCCTAGATTCTATGAAAAGTATTCTTGATCCTAAAATAATGGCCGCTCCCGCTAAGTCTCCATTTAGCTCACGAAAAATTGTGCATGAAAGCTCCTACTCTGGGGAAACCCCAAGTATGTTTGATATTCAATTTTTGAACATGACAATGCGTTCGTATTACTGAAAAAATATTTTTGCATGTGCAGACAAGGGCTCCATTCCAAGCGTTATACCTGGGGATCGTTTTGAAATGAATGAATTCATTGAACATGCTTCTAAAAGTACAATTTTTGGTTTGAAGATTGATGTGCATTATTTGAAAGTCGATTTACCTTCAAAATCCATATTTGAACAGTTGTATAACAGGTGGATTTCAATTTACTTTTTGGCAGTATTTTTTTATTTTATGATTCATATCCATATCCTGATTCATTGTTGTCATTGTTGTGCAATGTTAGTTATTTATTTTCAGAATCAGTACTGATTTGCTATTGTGGGAACCATCAAGTAGTCGTTATAGGAAGGATGATTCCAATCTTGCTGATGAATTTTCAACGTGCAATAGTTTGCAGAAATGTGGTATAAAGCTCTCGTCTCTAAAAAAAATTGTTGAGTTATGAATGTTTCATCTACAGTGAAGCCGTCTAATATTTGTTTTTAGAGTCTGAATCTGAAGATGAGGAGCATTTTACTCCAATGCATCTGCCTCAGAATAATTTAAGAAGCAAAAGGGGGTCCTCAACTTTTAATTTCTCAAATCACAGGGGTCAAAGCGAATTTGCTTTTGATCTATCTCTATCCAAAGGCTCTATTAGTTTCAGCTCTTCTGTGATGGTTTGATTTTTTTAGATTGTTTAGTTGGATTTTAATAATGCTCATATTCAAAACTATAAATTACTTTTGGCTTCAGGATTCCACAGGGAAAATAATAGAGGATGCCAAAGGTCAAGTAGAAATCAAGGTGAACCAGTTTCATTTCTTTTTGGTGGCGGATTATTTAGGAGATCCAAGTGTTAGCTATCTGTGCCTCAACAGTAATAAAGCCTGGATGTTTCACACAGGTAATCTATTTAGTTGACTTATTCGAAATGAATGTGTGGCTAGTGCTGTGGGCAAATTTCAATTAGTTGTCCATTAAATTCAATTTTTATGTTTTTTAAAATAGACAAAATGGACGAGTCTGAGCTTAGAAAAACAATTTTTCCGAGCGATGAGGGAACATATACTCAAAGAGCTACAGATTCTATTACTAGTGAACATACGGATATGCTTTCTCTCGCTGTAAAAATTGATAGAAAATCTGAGAAGAAGTTAAAGGTAACTTTTGTGGTAGATTCGATTTCGGTTTGTTAAGCATGGTTGAAGAGTGTTTGAGTTATGTGTTATGTCAGTTATGTGTGCATTGTTTGGAAATAAAAATGTTTTTTCCTCAACAAATTACAGGTGTTTAAAGTAGCTTTGGGTATCAAAGATGGCACTCTGGATCATAAAATGTATGAACCCAATCGTATATGGTTCACACAGATGCTCGATTTTTTCGATGTGAATGATACTCATGTAGAAGGGTACAAACCGTGTACAGTGTTGACTGAACTCCATTGTCATTTATGGAACTGTGCGGTGGACTATCGGTAATATGTTTTTAAACGTTTGATTTGATTTGAGTCTTTTTTTAAAGTGTTATAATATTGTATTAGTGTATAGACTGTTATCCTTTCAGTAGCTCAAGTTGCATAATTAAGCCTGTTGCAGCTGTATTTATTTTATCAGAGGAATTTTATCATTTCAGACCATTACATTTACCCTACCGAGCAATCCTTACGATGGATAACTTCAGTGTATCAAGTAACATTGCTGCTCAAACCAACATTTCTGTGCTCCAATTTTTGGCTGAAGACGCGTCTTTCTTCCTCAGTAACAAAAAAGACTCAAATGACCTGCGGAATGACTTTGTGTGCGTCATGGAAATGGACTTAATGGAGTTGAGTTTGCAAACTTGTGTAGATAGTTGCAATTTGATTTCAACTCCTCCTAAATTTGAGCTCACTTTGTCCAATAACGTGCTACACATTCGAACCTGCAGCGACTCTTTTAAAGCTCTGTCGGAACTGATAACTTACTACGCATCATTTGGAGATTTGGAGATAGAAAATGTTGAGACTGATGCTCTGGCTTCCCAAAATGAGTTTGCGGAAAATGAAAATGGTGCAGATGTAATTCCTGATAATGGTCAATTGACTAAAATTGTTCAAGATGCGATGAAGGAAGTGAATAATGATGAGGAGAATGGAATTGCGGATGAAAAGATAACTACGGAGTCTTTGTCAGGGATTGACGAAGGGGAAGAAACTGCTCAAGAAAAGGGTGTGGATCATACTCTTCCATTGGAACTTCACTTTACCCCCACTAAAGACGAACAAATAGATTGTGCCAAAAGTAGATGTACCCCGATATACCCACAGCTCTCTATTTATGGAGAACCTGTTATGGAAGCTAATGGAATTATAGATATTCATCCTAGTGATGAAGATGATGAGGATTTTTTCATTTTAGAGAATGATCCAGGTGTGGGAATTTTACCTAGTGCAAATGGGGAAGCTGAGGCTAGAGTTCTCACGGACGAACCTATTGTATTAAAGGAGAATCATTTTAGCCCTCCTTCTGGGAAATTAGATTTGCTGCAAGCGCCTAAACATTTTCCATCACCTGTAAACAAATACTTGATTCATGATATTTCAGTTGTTTGGCATATGTATGGTGGAGAAGATTTTGGCTGTGATAAAAAAGTGGAAGATAGAGGATCTATTGAGACGTAAGTAAAGTCCTGCTGCTATCCTTTTTCAATGTATATGTATATGTGGTTTTTACTATTAGTTTTTTATGCAGACTGTCGACATTATGGAGAAGTGAAAGTGGGACTTCATTACATGATCATTCTGAAGTTGACATTGGCATTGATTCTCTCAGTTCTGGAGTTATATTTTCTAAAGCAAAAGCTTTTGATGTAAGTGTAATTATGATTATTAAAGTAGTATAAATAGTATAAATTAGTCTTTTAGTCAGAAGGATGCGCAAGATTATTCCATTCTTGTCAAAGATCAGCAGATTTATAAAATGAATCTGAACACATAATTGAATTGATAATCTCATAATTCTGTGTCTTTAGTTTAAATTCTCTAAAGCAATAATCTTAAATGCGAAATAATATTTGGTGTATAGAGTGCACGAGAAGCATACAATAGTCCGCAAGTCCATAGGAAATCATTTACGGATGAAAATTCCTGGAAACAAAAGGGTGGAAAGGGACGAAATCAACATGTTTTAGTTGAGCTTCACCTGAACAAGGTAGTATTTAAATTTTAAAGTTTGAAACAATTTTTCAACGAACATGAACATCCACATAAAACTGGGGTTATTTTTGATTTAGGTTAAGTTTCTATACGAAATGTATCCGGACTATGCCCAGGAAGCGTCAAGACAAGTACTGGTTATAAAAAATTTAGAAATTTGGGACCGTTTAAAATCTTCAAATTTCAACAAAATGCTCTATCTGTACACTACGTCATCTAGGCCTAAGCAGTCTCATGCCAACATGGTACATTAAATTAAGATTACCTTCGTTTATCCTGCAATAATAAATTATCAATTTTCAGGTTTATAATATTTACTGCAGGTTCTAATCAAAGCCGTCCATATAAGGCCTGAGCTACATACATCATTTGAGGAATGTAGTATTCGATTCAGTCTTCTTCCTATTCGACTGAATATTGACCAAGATGCTTTACTCTTTCTTCATCAGTTTTTTTGTGAAGTTAACGCGAAATCAGAATGTGATGGTGAGTTATTATATTAAATTATTCTGCCAAAGCAAAGCTTCTGTTGTAAGTTTACTGACCGTTCCGTTTGTTTTTGTAGACGATGACGGTGCCAGTGCATCGAGCAATAGACCCATAAGTCATACATCGTCGGTAGAATCTTTACCTGCTAGATCTCTTGGTGCGAGCGAGGCAGAAACGGCTAGTGTTCCAGAAAACAATGAGAATTATAAAGATATGAATGCCAACCATGATGAATTCTCTGATGATACTGTGTCCAACTGTTCCAAAGATACTTCCGTTGATTTTAACAAGGCTAACAAACGCGTGTATTATAGGTATGAAAATCATGCGTATCTACTAGAAAATTACATGAATTCTTTTACATGAATGTGTTTTTATGGCTAGACAAGTGACGTTTTCGCCAGAAGTGCCCATTAGACTGGATTATCGTGGAAAGAGAATGGACATGACTCATGGACCACTTGCTGGTCTATTGATGGGCTTAGGACAGTTAAACTGCTCTGAGATCCGATTAAAGAAAATTGTGCATCTCCATGGGTATGGACTGTTTCGAGAATTGACTTGACTTAGCATACTAAACTAAGCTAATACTTACTTAGCTACGTACTTAGCTAACTGACGAAATATGAATTTCCATACTTTTAATTTGCATGTAAAGAATTCTTGGAACGGACAAGCTAGCAGCTTTTTTGATTAATGAGTGGGGTAATGACATAAAAAAACATCAATTACCAAGCGTTTTAGGAGGCGTTGGACCTTTGCATTCCATAGTACAACTATGTAAGCACACAAAGTTTAAATTCGGTTTGAAATTTTGTGATTGACATTTTTTTAATTTTTTTCTGTTTCTTATGGTTTAGTTCAAGGGATTAAAGATCTATTTTGGCTGCCTTATGAGCAATATCAGAAAGATGGGAGGATTGCCAAAGGACTTCAAAGAGGTGCTAGCTCATTTTCGACTTCGACCGCATTAGCTACTCTTGAGCTTACAAACAGAGTGGTACAAACGATTCAAGTATGTGTACAATGTATTATCAAGTTTGCTTGTGGTTAGTTAGAACTAATGTGATTATCTGCTGTATATTAGTAGAAAATAAAATTGCTTAGTCAAAAATAATGTCATAATTAGGCAAAGGATTAGAGGGATAGTTATGAATGGCTTTTTTATTTTTATACCAATCTTTCAAAAACCTCAATTTGTCTTCTGGGCAAATAAGCTAGATTAGAGAACTATGGGTTATTATTAGTATGTAAGGGTTATTTTGGTTGGTAAATTTGTCTCAATCCTTTGCTTTGCATACTTTCTGACTAAATCCAGTCAGCTTTGGAATCTGACTCCAAATTAGAGGGAGATTTTTAATCTCATTTGAATGGAGTCAAAAATCTACCCTCACAAGTACAGTATGATGTGATGTATGGTCTTTGACTCTGACATCTTTCTATATACATTTTCCAAAGTACGTAATTAATATCGCATTGATGATGTGTGGATGAAGAAAGGACCTTCAAATCTTTTGGGAAAAAATTAATGAATGGGCAATAAAAATTAACTATAATAGCAGCTCTTATCTTAACAGGGGAAACTTTTCTTTGTATATCTATAGAGGTTTCATATTTTTTCTATGGATGGGCAGGCGTGAGAGTATCTCACCCCTCAAAAAGATTTTTTAGTAATATAATAAATAATAATGCAGTCCAATAAGGACGTTTTAGTAGGACATAAAATCAAAATTAAAGTTAAAAAATTGATCGAGTCAGGAACCGAACCGGGGTACAGTTTTACTTACATGGCTATTCCCCAGGGCCAGAAACATCTCTCCATCAGTCAGCATGCGGGCCCCTCCATTCACGGGGCCTTAGATTTCAACTATTCTTTCTTCACATTTTTTTAATGAAATTTGTACGTGTACTTGTACAGGAATAAAACAAATAAATCTAAATAATTTTTAGAAGCACAGATTGTCACTTAACACTCTTAATAATTCTGGTTTGCAGTATGCAGCTGAGCTGACTTACGACATGGTTTCTCCAGGACCAGGACAACACCATCGCCTAAAAGCGTATGCAATTAAAAAGAGTTTGTCTCAACCAGGAGACATTCGTGAAGGGGTATCAAATGCTTATCATGTTGTGCGACAGGTGAGAGGTTTCTTCATTCCGAAGTAATAATAACTTGACTTATGTCTAGTTGGATTTATAAGAGTAATAATATTTTATGTTTGCCACCTAGGGTCTTGAAAAGGAAGCTCATAATATAGTAGACGTGGCTAAAAAAGAAAAAGACCAAAAAGGAGTTACCGGAGCCGTTGGTGGAGTGATTCGCCAGATTCCCTCCTCTGTAGTGCAAACTATTATCGTATCTACAAAGGCTACATCCAATGTTATAGATGGTGTTAAATCCCAAATTAAACCGGAATCGAAAAAAGAAGCCGAGGAAAAATGGAAAAGTTTCTTGTAATGAATAATTCGTAGGCTGGATTTTCATCAAAAGTATCCAATTGATTTAGAAGAACATAATGCGTTTCTCTTTCCTTTTACCTGTTTTATGTTTTAATATACTATTTAATTTAGTCAATTTATCGCATAAATGATTGAATATATGAATTTGTTCTGGTCAAGCCACGCTTTTCACTAAATGAACGGTTTTTGTTATGCACTTTTGTTATGAAAAATCAAATGAAACCAAAACTATACACGGTGAAATATAACGAATATTAGATGTGCGTGATAAATTGATGCTGATTTCCTTCTATAGTGTCTGTTATCGCGATTTCTTGATTTCGTTAGACTATTTAATTTTGAACTCGAACTATTATTAAGTACCTTTATTGTATTAATAAAGTGATTGTCGCTGTTATTATCTTTGAAATTCACTGATGTCGCTTGAGTATTTTTATGCAATTTTCTTCTATCAAGTTGCTTTTTATTGGTTATAGTTGATTAGTTGTATGAAAATAAAAGATTTCTCAGGATTGTGCAGCGTCATTAACGTGAAGCCAATTTTCAAATTATTCCGAATCAGTTTCGCATTCCTTATATTTCAGTAATTTTAGTCGAAATATCACAAATTTTAAAGAAATGCGTAACTAATTTTTCGTGAAAACGTAAGCCGATTTTTACCATCATGCTCGGGTATCTCAGGTGGCTCTAATTACATGTTTCTCAATCTCATATAACTTTCATTTCCAGTTTTAAAGTAGCACAAAAGAGGTGATCGACAAAGCGGGCACTTGTCCACTTTTTCAAAACACTGACCGCAGAGACAAACATGTGCGCAAGGGAGTAAAGCTCTTGTAGCAGGAAAACTATGACATACAGAACAGATGACGGAGCTGTCTGCTTTATGGGAATGAATATCTTCAGAATTATATTGTTCGGTTTCACTATCGTTATGCACGTATAAAGTCTGTGATTTTTTAAAATTAAGAGTTCATAGGAATCGTAACCGTGTACAAGATAAACATTTCGATTAGGATTTTTCAGCTCACCTTAAGATTGAAAACACGACCGTTTTTCATTTTTATATAACGAGCTAATACTGAAGTATTCATCGGGAAACAGTCTGATTTGACGTGTAATACAACAATTAAAGCCCCCTGTAACAAAAAAAATATCATAATTTTGATCATGATATACTAATACGAGTAGAAAAGAAATTATTTTTACCACTCCGGCAGTTAACGCAGCATCACAGCCACGCGTAGTTTTGAGGAAGAAGATAACTAAAGGATATCGAAACTGATTTACTAACTGAGTCCATTGTAACGATTCGGGATGCTTTATTGTGATCTGATGTTGTTCATTATGTTCATTTCTAAATAAATACAGAATGGTAAGTATAAGTACGAGTACAGAATGGTAAGAATGTATAGTCAAGTCAATCACTGAAAGTATATAAGGTTGAAGTTGAAGGTTTCGAATATTCACACATTGCAAAATATCTACAATAAATATAGTGGTGATTTATAGTTCAGGCAAGCCGACTTTCTATTCCAGTCGATGCTGGAATATAGTTCGTAATTCGTGTGAACGTAGTTCGTAGTTATGGGTTGCTTAACTAGTGATTTAGGACTTACAAAACTACATCTTGAATACACAAATAGGGATGTTCATCATCTACGACTTCTTCAATGGCTTCCAAGTCCCAGAATGAATGTTCAAAAGTTTCCCATGATGATTTCAGGAAATCCTGGAGACAATTTGCATGCATACCCCATGCCAGTTTAACAGACGATGAAGAGTGTACATTGTGACATTTAAGTGAGAATGAAACGCTATGACTAGCATTGACCATATTTTCATTCAAAGCGAAAACAAATGGTAGGTTTACTTCCTCACGGTAAACTTCAGGAGGTGGCTTCACACTCCAGCCCCAATCTCCGAAACTCCAAATTGACCTGAAATTTAGTCTACCTCAAACGAAACTACATGTTGTTAGATAAATTCGTAAATATTTATTTCAAGAAAATTAAGTTATTCCAAAAAATACTGATAACCACCTAGAAATCCTCCATACAGTCAATCCACAAAAGAATACGATCACAAAAATTGACCCAAAGATGGATGTTTGTGCAAAAAAATTTAGCCAATCGTCCATTCTAGGTCTGAAATTCGATTCGGCTAATCTGACTTACTTAAAGCTATGTCTATGTCATCAATGTCACACTTAAAAGTCTAAGATAGTATTTTGAAGTGTTCGATATAATCATTAGTAGGCAATTTTTAATTAATAGATCTGGTTTTATCCTGTATAAGTTTTAAGCACTTCACTTCACATGTTCACATTATTGTTTATCCATAGGACTACGGTCTCGAAACCACCCGACCACCCGACTTTCTCTTTGCTGCAGTAACTATAGTCCGAGCAGAATTGAAACGGAGGGAATGCAATGCTGTGGGACATGCATTTGTGTGTATTCGACGTCCGTTTGAGTTTTGAGAATAGAGTACAAACCTAACCTAACCCATAGAAAACGAATCATCGTTGCTGTTTATAGAAGCCCAAAGCCGTATAAAATTTTGTCTGATTGCTTTTTTAACACACGTAAGATACGAAACGCGCGTTTAATTTTGAAATGGACCAATCAGAGC